>Ga0209828_1002828_pt1 | contig 13888 bp, 11 predicted proteins | sample MaitaG_FD_187429 | JGI IMG/M metagenome (GOLD analysis project Ga0209828, IMG submission 187429) | Marine algal microbial communities from Maine, USA - Maine_Asex2 metaG (SPAdes) (version 2) | ecosystem: Host-associated > Algae > Red algae > Unclassified | place: Maine, USA | collected 2015-01-05 | reverse complement strand
TAGTCATTATGCGATGGCGGTACATCAGCTGGCGCAAGAAATCCGTAAACGGGTTAAGCCGATGCGTAGCAATATGCCACGTGTGATTGAAGCCTCGGCAGATCAAGACTTACTGAGGCAAGTAGCAAATACGCTGTTATAGCCAATTCATGCAATAATCGTTACGGAATACAATAAACCTCAGGCCTATGCTTGAGGTTTTTTGTTTAAAGGATTACATTCTTGCCAAACTTTTCTTGCGATGGGCGGACACTTGATTTCTTTAGCTAATATTACGATGCAGTTTGGGGCGAAGCCCCTTTTTGAAAATATATCCACTAAGTTCGGTGATGGTAAGCGCTACGGTCTAATTGGTGCCAATGGTAGCGGTAAGTCGACCTTGATGAAAATTCTTGGTGGTGATCTGGCCCCTACCGCCGGAAACGTCGCTAAAGACCCTAACGAACGTTTGGGTAAGCTGCGTCAGGACCAATTTGCCTATGAAGAATTTAGCGTCATTGATACAGTAATCATGGGTCATGAAGAGCTTTGGGAAATTAAAGCAGAACGAGACCGTATTTATTCTTTGCCTGAAATGTCTGAGGAAGAGGGCATTAAGGTTGCTGATCTGGAAAGCGAGTTCGGCGAAATGGATGGCTACACAGCCGAGTCACGCGCAGGTGAATTGCTGCTAGGGCTAGATATCCCTGTAGAGCAACATTTCGGTCCAATGAGCGCTGTTGCACCGGGGTGGAAGTTACGCGTGTTATTGGCGCAGGCTTTATTTTCTGATCCTGATATCTTGCTATTGGACGAGCCAACCAACAACCTCGACATCAACACCATCCGTTGGTTAGAAAAGATCCTCAACGAACGTAAAAGTACCATGATCATCATTTCGCATGATCGTCACTTCCTGAACAGTGTCTGCACTCACATGGCTGATTTGGACTATGGTGAGCTACGCGGCTTCCCTGGTAACTACGACGAATACATGACGGCTGCGACGCAAGCACGTGAGTTGATGATGAATGAGAATGCTAAGAAGAAGGCAAAAATTGCTGAGCTTCAGGCGTTCGTTAGTCGTTTCTCTGCTAATGCATCGAAAGCGCGACAGGCAACGTCACGCGCGAAGCAATTGGATAAAATCGAGTTGGCACATGTGAAATTATCTAGCCGTGTGAATCCCTATATTCGCTTTGAGCAAGAGAAGAAGTTGTATCGTTTAGCTGTAGAAGTAAGTGATCTAGAAAAAGGCTTTGATGGCGAAACACTGTTTAAAAATATTGATCTAATGGTTGAGGTCGGTGAACGCATCGCTATCATTGGACCGAACGGCATTGGAAAAACTACCCTGCTACGCTGTCTGCAAGGCGATATGGAAGCAGATGGTGGAAAGGTTAAGTGGTCAGAGAATGCCAGTATTGGTTATTGTGCACAGGATCACATGCATGACTTCGAAGGTGGAGAAAAGCTGTTTGACTGGATGGATCAGTGGCGTGGTGAAGGTGATGATGAGCAAGAGGTGCGTAGCGTTCTAGGTCGTCTACTGTTCTCTAAAGCCGAGAGTGAAAAGTCAGTCAAGGTGATTTCAGGAGGGGAGCAGGGTCGCATGATCTTTGGTCGCTTAATGCTGCAAAAGCCAAATATCCTGCTAATGGATGAGCCGACCAATCACTTAGATATGGAATCCATTGAGTCATTGAACTTGGCGTTGGATCACTACGAAGGAACGTTGATTTTCGTTAGTCATGACCGAGAGTTTGTTTCATCTCTTGCGACACGAATCATTGAGTTGACGCCTAATGGGGTTAATTTCTTCTCTGGAACTTACGACGAGTATCTAGCAAGTCAGGTTTAAATAGTCTGGTTGCAGCCGTAAATTGGTTAAAGGGTTTAGCGCGTCGAGTTGTTTGCCGTATCTAAGCCCTTTAGCTGTATTTACTCTATCTTCGTTTTTTCAGAACTACCGTTGCATGTTCATGAGAGCGCAAAGTTAAGAAGCCTTTACGCAAAGAGTATGTGGCCTTCTTTTTCTTTTTACTACCCAGTACGCTGTAGTGAAATGTCAGATTGTTTTCACTAACCGACCACCTGCCTTTAAAAGTTATCATTTTATAGCGATAAAGATATCGCATGTTTTTCTTTAGCTGGATGTGTATCGAAGAACCAGATATGCCTTTCCAGTTTCCGTAAAGTTTTGTCTTAGATCCAGCTACTACAGATGTAGTAGACAGCACTAAGCAGACTGTTATCAGCCACTTATTAATTTTCATGAAGCCCCCGCATTCATTTTTATTTGTTAGCTAAATTAATAGCCTGCCCTAGTTTTGTAATTCAGCTATTATTTTTAGTTAGTGTGCTCCAAGAGTACCGTTATAAATTAATGTTAGCAGTAGAGCACCGAATAAAATTCGATAAATACCAAACGATATGAATGTAAAGTGCTCAATGAAACGGATAAATAGTTTCATAGCTCAGTAAGCAAAAATGAAAGCAGTTAAGAACCCAATGCCTAATGCAATAAGGTTAGATCTACTAAACTCTTCGTAGTTCTTCAAGAGATCATAGCCGCTCGCAGCTACCATAAATGGCATCGCCAGCAAGAATAGCGGTTATCTAGTTAATTTGAAAGACAGATATTGACCTATACTCGAAAATAATTGACTAATGATCCTACATTGTTATTTGAGTGTTAGTGTTTATTAACTGGATATGAATAGAGCCAAATGGTTTGATAGTTATTTCAATTTTCGAGTGGATCGTTGTTGCTATTGATCATAACAGGTGATTCCGATTCGACTTCTAGTTGCTTGATCGCAGACAGCACCGCTGTACTCAGTTCTTTGATGCAAGCCTTGATATAAGCAGGATGTTTCTCTGAGCTGACATCATCTTCTTTGGCAAAGCCTTCGCATTCCAACGAGATATAATGCATATGTTCAGCACTAAGCGGGTTGTTGGTCTCATCAGCGAGGGACGTTTCAGGCAGGTAAAGTAGAGCGCAGCACCCTAGTAATACTAATACCGAGTGTAATAATTTCATCAGACATTCCTTGTTCAATGTTTATTTTTGTCATTTGCAGTGATACGGCAAGATAAAGGTGCATGGGCAGATGTTCAAGGTATAATACTTTTTTTAAAACAATCAGAAAGCATAAAGTGAGATTATCATCCGAGCAATTTCGACATTGGCAGCATAAGTCCATCACCTTTCTAGGGATGTCAGGGGTTGGAAAGACTTACATTTCAAATATCTTGCGCAGTAGCGAATGGTTTCATTATTCTGGTGATTATCGCATTGGGACGCGCTATATGAGCGAACCGATCCTGGATAATATCAAATTACAGGCGATGCAAGTTCCTTTTTTGCAAGACTTGCTGCGAAGTGATTCAATCTATATCAGTAATAATATCACTGTTGACCACTTAAAGCCGTTATCGACGTTTCTGGGAAAGCTCGGCGATCCGGCGATCGGTGGTTTGACACTTAAGGATTTCAAACGACGGTTGCAGTTGCATCACCAGGCGGAAATTGCCGCGATGCATGACGTACCTGAGTTTATTAGAAAATCCCGCGAGCTTTATGGCTTTAATCATTTTATTAATGATGCAGGAGGTAGTGTCTGTGAATTAGACGATGAGGATGTACTAGAGACGCTCAGCAAACATACCTTGATGATATATATTCAAGCTTCAAAAGAGAATGAAGCAGTACTCATTGACCGTGCGATCAACTTCCCAAAGCCTTTGTACTATCGGGAAGCCTTTCTTGATCAACAGCTTGCAGTTTACATGCAAGAAAAAGATATCGAGTATGTCGCGCTAATAGAGCCGGATGACTTCGTTCGCTGGGTATTTCCTAAGTTGTTTAAGTCCCGCATACCGCGTTACGAATCCATAGCGGAGCGCTTTGCTTATACTATTCAAACCTCAGAGTTGTATAAGGTAAAAAGCGAAGCAGATTTTGTAACGCTAATCGAAACAGCCATCGACAGAAACCCCTAAAGAGCCGAGCCCCAATGCCATTAGTTGCCCATAATAATTTACCTGCGTTTAAAGATTTAGATGCGGAAGGTCAGATTGTTTTAAGTCATGAGCGAGCGAAACAGCAGGATATCCGTGCCTTACACGTCGGCCTGCTTAATATGATGCCTGACGCGGCACTAGTGCCTACCGAGCGGCAGTTCTTTCGTTTGATCGGTGCTAGTAATCCGATTGCGCAGTTTTACGTGCATCCCTTTGCACTGCCTGAGCAAGCACGCAGCGAAAAAGCCCAGAAGCACATCGACGACCATTACGAAACGTTTGAAGAAATCCAGGCGACAGGCTTGGATGCGTTAATCATTACCGGGGCCAATGTCACTCACTCCAATCTGGCTGATGAAGAATTTTGGGAACCTTTAATAAAAGTTGCCGACTGGGCACACGAGCATGTGACATCAACTTTATGTTCCTGTTTAGCAACCCACGCAATTATTGAAGCTAGGCATCAACAAAAAAGGCAGAATCTTGGAAAAACAAAGCATTGGGGAGTGTTTCAGCATTGGGTTAAGGATAAAACGCACCCCTTAGTCTCTGATATCAATACGCGTTTTGATGTGCCGCACTCTCGCTATAACAAGATGAGTCGACAGCAGTTTGCTGATGCAGGTTTAAAGGTTTTAGTTGAAGGCGAGAAAGCGGGCGTACATTTGGCAGTGAGTGGCGATGGCATTAGAACAGTCTACTTTCAAGGACATCCAGAATACGACAGCATCAGCTTGCTCAAAGAGTATAAGCGAGAGGTTTTAAGGTTTTACACCGAAGAGCGAAGTAGTTATCCACCATTCCCAGAAAACTTTCTGGATGTGACCAGTCAGGCAGTGTTTGATGAATATCAGGATCTAGTTAAATCGAGCATGGCGAATTGTGAATCGCTGCCAGAATTTCCTGAACATATCATTTTACCTAGAATACAAAACACCTGGCATGATTCTGGTTTAGCGGTGATTGGCAACTGGATGGGATTGGTTTATCAAATTACCAATTCAGATCGCAAGCAGCTCTTTATGGAAGGTGTGGACCCAGAGAACCCATTAGATTTATAAGCCTATTCACTATATATAAGTTTTGATAATAACCGCCATTCAGCGGGCATAAAGCTTAATGCTTGATAATTGAACATCATAGCGATGCGGATTGTTGATGCTTGTAGCATTGTCGAAAACGTGTAAATTAAATACAGAAAAAACTATTTTTTGTCAAAACAATTGTGGCTTCGCCGCAACAAAACACTATAATACGCAACTTCGTCATCTGTGGTAATCGGTCATTAAAAACACTAATTAGCCTTATTGCAATAGACGAAAGCGGATTTAATTTGTAATCAAAGAGAATAATCATGATCGTAAAAACTAAAATAGCAGCAGCATTATCTGTTGCGTTATTAGCTGTTGCAGGTACTGCTACAGCTGAAGTCACTCTATACGACTACACAGAAGCAACAAGCTCTTATCAAGATGCATACGTAAATGGTCAGTTTAATGCAACTGATGGAAACGGACATAGCCAAACGGCTTACAATGCTAACCTTGCGTTAGATTATGACCGAGTTATTAGTACGCCTAATCGTAACTTAGGTGTTACATTCAACGCTAATGGTACTATCAGCCGTGGATCTGCTGCGGGCGCATCTTCAGACAGCAACTACCTAGCAGGCGGTACTGTTACTGCCGATAACTATTTCCGTCCAGGCACAAAAGGCTTGTTCTGGTATGGTTCTGGTGAAGCTGGAATCAAAAAAGGCGCTGAAGAGATATTCAGTAAAATCGGTGTTGGTCTAGGTTATGGCCGTGTAGTTAATGTAACGCCGATGGCAAAAACTTTGCGTTTAGTCGAAGCACTGCGCGCACAGGGTGCACTATCTGCTAACCCAAGCAAAGCGACTTACCAGCAAATTGCACAAATCATTTCTCGTGAAGACGAATACAGAAGCAAGTTTCGTCTAGGTAATTACGAACAGCAGTGGATTACTGATATCGAAAAAGCACTTGTAGCTAGTGGTCAGGTTAGTGGATCACTAAGTGCTGGTGGCGTGATTGAAGCTCGTGATGTTTTGGTTAATGAGCGCATCTCTACACGTAAGCATGGCTGGTTAGTACGTGCAGGTTTGGGTTTGATTATATCTAACTACGATGGAACTGACGGTGGTGATCCATCGCTAGACATCGGTGGTGAGTATCATCTTCCACTAAGCAACGAGACACAGTTCTCTAACGTTGCTAAGTTCTCAAGCATCTTTGGTGATGACGACACGGGTTACCGTTTAAATAACGCGATGTCATTAACACACGAGCTGTCTGATAAAATCGATTGGGAAAACTCTTGGTTAATGGATTACAGCAAAGCCGGTGATGCAGGTGGTCAGGATCTGACGACTAACTCGCTAAGCTCTACTTTCCGCTACTACCTGAACAATCAGTTAGATCTTACTGCGACAGCTAAAGCATCTAATACTGAAGACGACATTAGTAATAATGGAAATGATGACACTGATTTGTCATTTAACGTCGGTGCAAGCTACCGTCTACGTTAAATCAGAAGTGTTCGTTTAGAACAAGATCACTAAGCGGAGCGATGAGCAATCATCCTCCGCTTTTTTATTGCTCTTTTTCCAGGACATTTACAATTTTTAAACATCACTTTATGAAGCTTATGGTAAGTTAACGGCATACAGGGCTTTTATAAACTAGATATTATGAAAAAGAAATTAGCCGAACTGGGCTGGCGAGAATATGTTGATCTGCCAATGTTTGAGATCGCAGGCGTTAAAGCCAAAATCGATACGGGTGCTAAAACCTCCTGCATTCATGCTTTCTCCGTGGAGACTTTTGAAAAAGATAATGATGTTTGGGTGAGGTTTGGCGTTCATCCCAACCAAAGTGATACTGCCACCGAAGTTTGGTGCGAGTCTGAGGTCGTCGATTATCGGGAAGTGACTGATTCTGGAGGGCATACTGAAATGCGCTATGTCATATCGTCAACACTGCTTATAGGCGAGCACGAGTTTGAGACAGAGCTTACGCTGGCGAACCGTGACAATATGCGCTATCGCATGCTATTGGGCCGCAAGGCCATGAGAGGCCGGTTTACAGTAAATCCTGGGGTCTCATACCGTCAGATTAAATAATAGGGCTGGAAATCGGTAAGCCCCATTCAGTCGTTTCCGCATGCAACGTTTCCATACTTTCCAGTGGTTCATCACTGTCCTCAAAGCGCGCGATATGAAAAACAGCATCACCTTCATTAGCTAGTGGTAAATTGGTGCGGCCAATCAATATGCCTGGATACTCAGCCGTAATGGTTTGCTCCTGAATACCAAAGGGGTCAGAAATTGTGCCAAGCATTTGCCCTTTGGAAATTGAGCTACCCAAACCAACTCTGGCGCGCAAAATACCACTGCGCTGAGCGCGTATCCAATGTGACGAATTGGCCGTCACGCTCTTCGATGCACTTTTCTTACGACTTGGGCGTAACATGCCAAGCTCACGCATTACATTAAGCACGCCCCGTGCACCAATGTGGATTGACGATTCGTCAAAACGCAATGCTTCACCCGCTTCATACAATAGTATAGGTATGCCTTGTTCATCAGCGTAATGTCGTAGTGAACCGTCCCTTAAATTAGTATTGAGTACAACGGGTGCATCAAACGCCTGTGCCAACCGAGCTGTTTCAGGGTTTTGCAGCTGCGCACGAATCTGTGGGAGGTTATCTCGGTGAATAGCAGCCGTGTGTAAATCAATTCCACAGTCAGACTTGAGCACAATTTCCTGAACAAAAAGATGAGCCAGGCGGCTAGCAACCGAGCCATGGCTGTTGCCCGGAAAGCAGCGATTCAGATCACGCCGATCAGGTGTATAGCGTGATTGTGCTAAAAATCCTTGTACATTGACGATTGGAACCGCGATTAACGTACCGCGAATATTATCGAGTCCTTTGTAATCCAGAACACGCCGAACGATTTCTACGCCGTTAATCTCATCCCCATGAATAGCTGCACTGAGAAAAAGAGTCGGTCCCGGTTTCTTGCCCCTCACGACTTGCACTGGCATTTTTAACGAAGTGTGTGTGTATAAGTCAGTAACTGGAAGTTCTATTGTGCGCCGCTCGCCAGGCGCAATAACGTGTTCCCCAAGCGAAAGCAGGTCGTGTGTAATCGGTTTCATCGATTTTTGTCTCTATTTTTAGCCCTATAGAGTCATTAGTCACACTTTAAGCAAAATGGTTTATTAAAGTTGACAATAACCTTGGATTAAAAATAACACTAATCGATGGTCAAAGGGAGGGTTTATTACTGAGAAGTGCTGGAGGAAAATAGCGGGCAAAGAAAAGGGGTGTATAAACACCCCGAATATTCTTTTCGATATCAATTTCTGGATAACGTTTTATTTTAATTATGACCAACCAGTTTGTTCTTATTATTATGTTTTTTATTGTTCTTAGCTTTGATTGCTTGGTTATGCCTTGAAACTGTGTCCACTATACCGTCGGTCTAGTGAACACTATCTGAACAAGTGCCAATTAATTAAACAATTAACCTTTTCCTCTCCAAGGGATGGTGCGATGAATAATAAATCGCATCATTAAGTCAAACATCAGACCTAATATTCCTAATAAGAGAATCGTCATCCAAATGACTTCGTAGTCAGACTGTTTACGTGCCACATTCTCAACGAAACCAATACCGGTGGTACCCGCCAGCATTTCTGCGGCAACCAAGGTTCCCCAACACACACCAATCGCGATACGAATACCGGTCAAAATCTCAGGTAGTGAGTTCGGTAAGATAACCTTGCGGACGATTTGGAACTTGCTGGCACCGAGAGAGTGCGCGGCATGTATCTTCGACAGTTGAGTACCTGTTGCACCCGTTCGTGCTGAGATAACCATAATGGCAAATGCAACCATAAACAGCAGGAAGATCTTTCCATCATCCTGAATACCAAAGATAGTGACTATCAGCGGTGCCCAAGCTAGCGGCGGAATAGGGCGATAAAGCTCTATTAATGGATCAAAGAAACCTTTCGCAAAGCGCGACAGACCCATATACAAACCCAGTGGCACACCTAATAAGATACCGAAGAACAGACCGGCAAGAACTCGCATCAATGAATCCCAGATGTGACCAATAGGCACAGGAATCAACATCGATTTATAGTTACCTGTGGCAAAGTTGTAGACCTTGGTTTTAAAGTTGGTCAATACTTTACCTTCATTATCGTGGCGAGGGTATTCACCAGGCACTAGGTCGGCAATCCAATCTGGAATTAAGATTTCGAAAACCTCACCCGCTGGCTTCATTGCATACCAAAGCAATGGGATGTTCATAAAGCCTTCGGTAGGCTCAGCCATTCTCGTCAAGGTGTTTAACGTATCAGAGGGCTTAGGCAGCCAGCGACCTGAGCCTTGCTCCGAGCATGCTCTATTACCTGCAAGAATGTCACCACCCGGCAATGCAATGGCATCAATCCATCGTAGTGAGCCTTGCGCGCTATTCTTAACATCTTCAAGATTAATCAATGCTGCTTCAACGGGCTCCGTCATAGCGCTTGGGAAGATTTTGCCATCGTCAATGCGGCGGTAAATCTTCTCGATTTGCTTGACTAGCTCTTTACGTTGAGCCGTAATTTCTTCGCCTTCGGACTCATCAATCTTGAAACCTTTGTAACGCGCCTGCAATGCCTCAAGCTTTGCAGTGATGGCTTCACTATTGTTACGAATTTTACCAAAGTCTTTAGAAATACCATCCATAACTTCACTGGCTTTGGAAAATTTATAACCCAAATCAGTGATCGGCAAGGTAGGTATTTCAACATTGGTTTCACCCCAACCCGGCTGCTGTAGCGCTTTCTCACGATCAGGATCTGCTTCGCTAGGATAATTATCATCCTCGAGGTTCTTAGCTAGCTCGTTAATGCGCGTCGCTATATCATCCAGCCTGCCAGCGGCATCAGGGGCTATCAACTTAGGATCTGCTTGGGCAGACAATGTGCCGCGCATTTCAGAAATAATCGCCTTCAGTTCGGCACGGTCAGTATCGCCAAAGTTTGCGTTAGCTAATTTAGAATCTAGAAGATCTATCTGACCGTAGTCACGTTCAAGCAAAGCCGTGCTTCGCAAGAGTCTATCATCCAAAGGAAACGCTGAGCGAATGGGGTTAGCGGTGCGATTTAGTTTAGCGACCTGACACAGCTCATTGGCAGCTTTAGGGAAGAACGCGCGACCAGCATCCCACGAAAAATAGAGCCAAATAATTAAGATACTGGAGATACCAGCAACTATCCAGTGCCAACCTCCTAGTGCGCGAGTCGGATTACCAAAGACAGCATCTGTTACTTCTGTTTTGAGCAGCCTCCGACCATATATAATTGACCCGACAAGCAGGCAAATTAAAACAATAAATAAAACTCCAACCGTAGTCATTATGATTTACCCCGAATACTTTCATATGCTACAGAGAACCGTCGTTCTAATGTAGTCATAATTTGCTTAAGCCGCATTGCTTGTACCCCCCATAATCTCCTCTTCCATATCCCAGATCATTGAGAGAATTTCTTCGCGAGTTTCTATGAACTGCTGGCTGTTTTTGATTTCCCTAGGATCGGTTGTTAGCCCTTCTTCAGCAAAAGGAAGACGATATTCCTTGTGCAGCCGGCCCGGACGAGGGGCCATTACAAACAGGCGTTCGCCTAGCAATAGTGCTTCCTCAACAGAGTGTGTGATAATCATGATTGTCTTACCGGTCTCTTTCCAAATCTTAAGAACCAGCGTTTGCATTTTTTCCCTAGTCAATGCATCGAGTGCACCTAAGGGTTCATCCATCAGGATTAGATCAGGGTCATTGATCAGGCATCTAGCCAATGCAACACGTTGCTGCATACCACCTGATAGTTGATAAGTTGGGGTATTACCAAAGCCTTGAAGGCCCACAATTTCTAACCATTCTTCAACTTTCTTAGCGGTTTCTTTTTTATTAGAACCTTTCATGCGTAAGCCAAAGTTGACGTTCTCAGCAACCGTCAGCCACTCAAACAATGCGCCTTGCTGGAATACCATCCCACGGTTCATACCCGGGCCAGAGATTTCTTCATCGCCTAAATAGAACGCGCCGCCAGTAGGGCGGTTAAATCCTGCAATGATATTAAGTAGTGTTGTTTTTCCGCAGCCAGAGGGGCCAAGTACCGACAATAATTCGCCTTCCTTTAATGTGAAACTAACGTCTTTTAACGCATGAACAGTTCCACCCCCCTTAGTATTGAAAACCATATTGACTTTATCGGCAACTAGGTCGCTCATGAAGTATACCCCTGATTAAACTTCTGCTTTGGTTAAGGTGAATTCCAAAAAAGACCATCCCATTCATTCTATCGATTCTTTTCTGTCTATCAGCTAAGCATAAAAATGGCAGATGATGCTAGTTTGCAAACACCTGCCATACCTTCTTTGGATCTGTAGTCATTATTTTAAAGAGCAGTTAATCAATCCACAAACTAAAAACTCTTCAGGACTACCAGCGAATTATTTACTTCAGGAATGAAGTATCGATAACAACGCTATAGTCATCTTTAGCAGGATTTTCTTTAGTTGCAAAAGCGTCACCAACTACCTTGATTGCTTTAGCTGCTATACCATCATCACCAAAGTACTTTTCAAGCTGCTCTGCATTAGTAGGGAATGACATGGTGTCCATTTGTGCTTTAGTGGCTGCATCGTCTTTCAGTCCTGACTCTTTCTGAATCAAACCGATCTTGCTTTGGTCTTTAGCAAATGCAACATTAGCATCATTAGTTACAGTCATGAATGTTCTAACCATGTCTGGGTTTTCCTGAATGAATTCCTCTCTTGCAGAAACAACGTCAAAGCTAACAATTCCTCGCTTCTCCATTTCACCCGCTGGGAATAACTGCTTACCCACTTCTTTTGCACCCGCTAGTGCATTACCGCCAAATACACAGGCCATGTCAACGTTGCCTTCACCGAGTGCTACCACGCCATCAGCAGGCACCATGTCAACAACTGTGATTTTGCTAACGTCAACGTCTAGCGCAATCATCTGCATGCGAAAGCTGAAATCAGCCATCGTTGCTAGTGGTACTGCAACTTTCTTGCCTTCTAACTCAGAAGCATTAGACATGTCGATGCCTGCGCCATTTCTGACAATACACTCGTTCGCAGGATACTGTACTGCCAAACCAACCATTTTGATTGGTGCATTAGCATTTACGCCGTTAATGAAGGGTGCAAGACCCTGACTGAAAGAGATATCGATGTCGCCCGCTAGCATCGCTTCGGTCATCTGAGTACCTGCTTCAAAAGCCGTCCAGGCTGTTGGTACACCTAATGCCTCATCATAAGCCATTTCAACTTTTGCGATCATGTTAGGGGTAGCCCACTCTAGGAAGTAGCCTACGTTGATGCGGTCAGCAGCAGCCATCACTGGTGAAGCCATTGTGCTAGCAACAACTGCAGTTGCAGCCATTGTGGTTAATTTATTGATAAATTTCATAATAATCCTATTAGTCCATACGGTTGATAAAGATGATTTCAAAGAGTAAATGTTAAGCCCTTTTACCCCTATTTTTTACTACAATTTTAGAAGCAGATAAAAAGCTGCTTATTAAAATTATGATGTCGGCAAAGAAGAACTGATATGTGTATTGCAGGGATTAGCGAGAATGCTCGTCTGCACTTAAAAATATCCTCCTTTCCTGAGTGATGCTGATGGTTTAACTGTTAAAAGCTCATCAACATAGCGTCGCTAAGTTTACTCTAAACCGCATCGTTAATCTAACATAAAGCTAATTGGCTTTTTTAATTAGATCCAGTTTGGCTGAATGCTTGGGCCAGTAAATTGGTCAGATTGCTACCACTGTGAGCGAACAATTCTATAGCAGATAACCGCTATAGAATTCATGTAAACTTTTTTAAACAAATCGGCTTTTAATCAATCACTTCATGAAAGAAGTATCGATAGTGACGTTGTAGTCATCAAGTGCAGGCTTTTCTTTAGTCGCGAAAGCATTACCAACGATACCAATAGCCACGTCAGCCATACCACCTTCGTTAAAGAATTTCTCAAGCTGTTCAGCGTTTGATGGGAAGTGGAAGTCAGCCATCTGCTTCTTGGCCGCTTCTGGCGTCATACCCGCATCTTTAGCGATGACATCCAGTTTGCTCTGATCTTTAGCATAAGCCATGTTGGCATCTTCCGTGACTTTCAGGAAGCCGCGCACTAGGTCAGGGTTTTCTTGAGCGAACTTCTCAGTAACCGATACGACATCAAAGCTAATAATACCTGCTGCTTCTTTGTCTTCAGCAGACATTAGCTTTTTACCCACCTCGTACATCTTAGCCATAGAGTTTCCACCGAAACCACAAGCCATAACAACGTTACCGTCTGCTAGTGAAACAGCAGCGTCAGCAGGTGCTTGGTCGATGACTTTGATTTTGCGCACGTCTACTTTCAATGAACGCATCATCATGCGGAAACTGTAGTCAGCCATTGTCGCAAGCGGAACCGCTACTGACTTACCTTCAAGCTCAGATGCATTTGATTTGTTAATGCCTGAGCCATTTCTAACAACACAGTCGTTGGCAGGGTACTGAACCGCAATTGAAACCAGCTTGATCGGTGCGCCGGCGTTTACTGCGTTGATGAAAGGGGCAAGGCCTTGGCTGTAAGAAATATCGATATCGCCAGCGAGCATCGCTTCGGTCATCTGTGTGCCTGCGTCAAAGTTAGTCCAAGAAACCGGAACACCCAATGCTTCATTGTACGTGCCTTCAACTTTCGCAACCTGGTTTGGCGTCGCCCACTCTAGGAAGAACGCTACATTAACTTTGTCAGCAGCTGCTATTACTGGTG
>Ga0209828_1002824_pt1 | contig 13896 bp, 8 predicted proteins | sample MaitaG_FD_187429 | JGI IMG/M metagenome (GOLD analysis project Ga0209828, IMG submission 187429) | Marine algal microbial communities from Maine, USA - Maine_Asex2 metaG (SPAdes) (version 2) | ecosystem: Host-associated > Algae > Red algae > Unclassified | place: Maine, USA | collected 2015-01-05 | reverse complement strand
CGCTGATTGCTTATCATGGTGTGGTAGTGTTCCCGACGAATTCTGGACGGTAGAAGAATTAACAGAGTCCATTGCAGAAGGCTGTATGTCTCCTATAATTGGAGATATCAGAGTCGAAACAAGCACAGTTGGAGATATTTGCTCGCCTGATGGAGAGCTCGTCGTTGTGACATATTCAGCAACGATCGAATCTCACGGCGATAGAGAAAAAGTAGAATTAATGACTCAGGCATATAGAACTGAAAAATTAAGTCTTGCTCCCGCGGCTAACGGTACTGGTACTGAAACTCCAGTATTTTTCCCAAATGATTTGAGTCTTGGATGTCATGATCCTGCTTCCCCAGAAGATATTTACGCACAAACCGGTAGTGGAACAATGGCATATCCTCATTATATTGACCTCCATAATATGATTCGAGATACTGTGATTACAGAAATTCTCGATCACTATGAAGTGCCAGTCGATACTGTCGAAGAGATGACTTGGCTAAATATTGATGTTGATGGCGATGGTGACACAGAGCAAGTCTGGGCATTGGCTAAAGTCGTGAAAAAGGAACTACGTGATTCTATAAGATTGGATACTACTTTAGGAGAGTATATCAATCCTATTGTATTGATCAAAGACAAGGTTTGTAATCTACTGACCTCATATTCTGATGAAGAATTTCCTGCGTGTGAAGGCGGAGTGAAAATTTTAAGACGCTGGAATATTATTGATTGGTGTGATGGTACTGCTACCATAAGTGATTACCAAACTATCGAAATGTTTGATGTAGAAGCGCCTATCGTTCTTCAGCCCGAAGATATAGTCGTAAGTATTGATCCATGGACTTGTACAGGTAGAGCACCATTACCGTACTTAGACATAACAGATGATTGTGCTACCGAATTTGATGTTAAATGGAATTCTAAATATGGAAGTATTGTCGATGGATATCTAGTCGATCTTCCACCCTTAGATTCAACAATTGTTGACTTAGTTGTGTCTGATGGTTGTGGTAACGAAACAGTGACTTCTTTTCAAGTGACTGTTGTAGATATGGTACAACCTGTTGTTGTTTGCGTAGATAATCTTGTAGTGACTTTGACTACTGGAGGACAAACAGGATTTCAAGGTGTCGCAAAAGTAGAAGCCATTAATTTTGATGCTGGAAGTCATGACACGGGATGTGGAGATGTGACAATTCAAGTCATCAGAATGGATGACATGGAAGAATATATTTGGGATTGTGAAGGAAATGAAATTGGCTATAAACCTGTTTCTTGTAAACCCAATACAGAACCTGTTGATCTTATTTGTGAAAAAGATGGTAATCAATTTGTTGATGCTGCTATTCCTGGAGATTATGTCAGTTTCTGTTGTGAAGATGCTGGTCAGCGAGTCATGGTTCTAGTCATTGTAACTGATGCACATGGCAATCAAAACCAATGCATGATAGAAGTTTCTGTCGTGAATAAAGGAGGTGGAAGTCTTGTCTGTAATACTGAAAATATCGGATGTACTGCTGATCTAGATAACTTACCTGCACCAGAGATTGTAGGTGGAATTTGTGCAGATGATTTAATTGTGGAGTTATTATCCGAAAGCAATACTGAAATTGGTTGTGGTGAAGGACAAATTATAAGAGAGTGGTTTATTGATCTAGATGCAAGTGGAGACCTATCCGGAGGAGATGGTTACTGTGAGCAAATTATCAATGTTGATCCAGTATTATCATCATTTAATCCTTACACGATTAAGTGGCCAAAACACTTTGATGGAACTGTCTATGAGGGAAATAACTTAGAATGTAATGCAGAATTAGATAGTGTTGATACAGAGCCGACTACAATTTTAATGGGTGATCCATTTAGTTGTATGGTCGGTACACAAGATTTGATTCCAGTTTGGTGTGAGACTGACTGTGGACTTATCGGATACAGCGTAGAACCTGATACTGTAGTAGCAGGAGATGCCTGTTTGAAAATTATTAATCGATGGACAGTTGTGGATTGGTGTCTTTGGGATGCGAACTCTGACAATGTCGATGATGATAATGATACATATACAGATTCATTCGTTGCTGTAGAAGATTGGGCTCAAGGTTTATGTGCTGAGTGTCCTGAATATGGTCCTGAATTAAATGACCCTGTTTATTTTATATATGATAAAGTGGATAGAGACGGATACTACACGTTCGACCAAGTGATAAAAGTCATAGATGAAAGTAATCCAATAATCGTCTTAGAGTCTGATACTATATTTGTCAATTCTATTGGTGGCATTGATGGTAAAATAGGAGATCGTAACTGCAGTGGTTCTGAAGTTATCACTGCAAGTGCTAAAGATTTTTGTAATGGTGTCGAAAGCCCAGCAGAATTTTTAACATGGCTTATTGAAATAGAAGATCTTGATGGCAATCCAATCAACAATATAGATGGGATCAATTTCAAGAATGATCGAGGACCAGTCGCGACAATGAATACTAGAGTCGGGAGTCCTGGAGACGTGTATAGAATCAAGTGGAGAGCTGAAGATGGTTGTGCAAACTTTGCTTTCGCTACCACCACAGTCGTATTTACAGATAAAAAAGCACCATCCCCAGTATGTGTTGTTGGTTTAACGACAGTCTTTATGGAGACTGATGGGACAGCAGATATATGGGCCAAAGACTTCAATCTAGGTAGCTTTGATAATTGTACTAATGAAGAAGATTTACAATTTAGTATAGTACTCCATGGTGATGATCCTATTCTTCCAGATTCAGAAGGATTTTCAGATCAAGCGAGTTATACTGTGTTTTGTGATTCAATATTAGCACCGCTCGTTGATTTTGATATGTATGTTTGGGACATTAACGGCAAAGGTGATTTTTGTACTGTGAGCCTAGCATTTTCAAATGGCTGTTTTGATGAGCAACAAGGAAATGGTGCTATGATTTCTGGAAATATCCAGACGCCTAACGGTCAGAATATAGAGTCTGCAATAGTAAATATTGCTTCAGCGATGCCAGAATATCCGAAGAATAATATGACCTCAGCTGAAGGGATATATTCTTTTAGTAATAATCCAATGGAGCAAGATTATGAGTTAGCTGCAAGTAAGGAAGACAATCACAATAATGGAGTATCAACCTTAGATTTAGTACTCATTCAGAAGCATATACTCGGTATATCAACATTTGAAACTGCATACGAGATTATAGCTGCTGATGCGAATTTAGATAGAAAGGTATCGTCTTCAGATATGATAGCATTGAGGCAATTAATTCTTGGTACAAATACAGAATTGCCAGGAGGAAATAGTTGGAAGTTTATCAGTACAGACTATAGTTTCTTTGATACTCAATCACCGTGGCCGTTTGTAGAATCTCTTGCGATAAGCAAATTAGCATTAGATATGATGTCCGAAGATTTCATCGGAATAAAAATTGGTGACTTGAATGAAAGCGCAGCTGTTAATTCACTTCAAACTGTCGAGACAAGATCTAATGATAACTTGACTATGATGATTGTAGATCAGAATTTGTCTGCAGGAGAGAAATATCAGATAGATCTTAAACTAAGAGATTTTGTGGAGCTGTATGGAATGCAATTCACTATGGAACATCATAATCTTCAAATAGAGTCAGTCGTTTCTGAGCATTTTGACATCAACAGTTCTAATTATTCTACTAACGGTTCATTGACTTCAATTAGCCTTTCAGATTCTAAAGCGATTACAAGTTTAGATGCAATCGTGAGTTTAGAAGTTGAAGCACTTAGCGATGTCTCATTGTCAAACTCGATGAAGATAGTCAATCCAATTGCACAATTTAATAGCCATGTCGTTACACCAGAAGCTTATATAGGTCAAGCATTAACGATATACGAAATTGACTTAGAGTTTGAGGAGAATACACAGATTCTGGAACAGACAGAATTTATCGTCAATCAAAATGATCCTAATCCATTTAGTGCGCGCACGAATATCGTTTACTTTTTGCCAGAATCTGGTCAAGTGAATCTTAGGATTCATGATGTCACTGGTAAAGAAATGATAAGCATTGATAATGAGAAGGGTCAAAAAGGAAGAAATGTTATTGAGTTTACTATATCCGAAAAGGAGTTGATCGCTGGTGTATATTATTACACCGTTAGCAGTGGTCAATATTCAGCCACAAATAAAATGATCGTTATTGAATAGAAACATATTAGGCTGAATTAGGGATTGGGGTGGTCTTTTCTCAGGTTGACCGCCCCCTCTTTTTACAAACAATTTACAAAGACTAACAAATTATCTACTTATCTGGAATAAATACTAATAAATTATTTATAATCTACTATAAATGAATTATTTATATATATTTTGAATTGCGTAATTAATTTATAACGAAATCTAGTTATTTGCATTGATACGACATGTTGATAACTTTACGATAACTTTAAGACATCACATCTATTAACTAAGAGAACATTTTAAGATATTTAAAATTGAGTAGATGTTTGAATATGAAAAGAGGTGAACACCGCCTGGTGTAGCCTCTTTTCTCTTTAATAACAATATATTCATTCTCCATTTATATACTACAATAATACGGCATAAGCCAAGTCAGTTTTGATAATCAATCAACTAATCCATAAATTAGTTTATTCTTCTTCCAGATCTTAATCACTGAAATAGAAAAATGAAACTGAATCGAGTCGTCCTTATTGTGTTAGATAGTGTTGGAATTGGCGAGCTTCCAGATGCTCATATATATAATGATGAAGGAAGTAATACTCTTGGTAATATTGCTAAAGCATACCCTAAACTCACACTTCCAAATTTGACTTCATTAGGTTTAGGAAATATCGATATGTCTAACCAATTGGAAAAATCTAAAGACCCTAAAGCATCTTATGGAAAAGCGATAGAGCAGTCTTCTGGAAAAGATACAACAACGGGACATTGGGAAATTAGTGGAATTATTTTAGAACAGGCATTTCCAACATTTTCAAATGGATTTCCACAAGAATTTATGAACAGATTCCATGATGCGATTGGACAAGAAACAATCGGTAATGTTGTGGCGTCAGGGACTACCATCATTAATAAATTGGGTGATGAACACGTCAGAACAAGCAAACCAATCGTCTATACTTCTGCTGACAGTGTATTTCAAATTGCTATGCATGAAGATGTTGTTCCCATTGAAAGACAATATGATATTAGCCAAATTGCAAGAAATCTATTAATTGACGAATTTGAGGTCGGCAGAGTTATCGCACGACCGTTTATTGGAGAAACAAATAATTACACCAGAACTTCCAGGAGAAAGGACTATTCTGTTAAACCTCCCGATAACGTTCTCGATGCCATTATAAACCATCAGCAGCAAGTGGTTTCAATTGGCAAAATTGTCGATATTTTTGATGGCAAAGGGATTAGCAGCTATACAAAAACTGCCAATAATTTAGAAGGAATAAAAGACACTATTTCAGCCATTAGTGAGCCGTCTAAAGGATTGATATTCACTAATTTAGTAGATTTTGATATGCTATTTGGCCACCGTCGAGATGTCGAAGGTTATGCGACATGTTTGATGGAATTTGATAACTATATTCCCCAGATTTTAGACGCACTACAGGAGGATGATTTATTAATCATTACTGCTGATCATGGAAACGACCCAACTGCTCCTGGTACTGATCATACTCGTGAATATATACCCATCTTAAATTATGGAGTAAGCATTAAAAAAGGGATTGATATCGGTGTTAGAGAATCTTTCGCAGATATCGCCGCGACAATTGCTGATGCTCTTGGTATAAATTTTGCCACTAAAGGACGGAGCTATTATTCAACCATTACTAATTCGTAAGACACAAGCTTTATTAATTTTCGCTGAGTAGAAGTTCAAGATTCACTTTATTCCTAAAATCGCAAAAGGATTAATAATAATTCATTATGGTCGGCCTACTCACAAAGAAAAGGAACGGGAAAGAATTAAGCAGAGAGGAGTATGAATATTTTGTAAAAGGTTTTCTCTCTGGTGATATTCCTGATTACCAAGTCTCAGCTTTTTTAATGGCTGTATATTTTCAAGGAATGACAATTCCTGAAACTGCAGTCTTTACAGATGTGATGATGCGCTCTGGAGAAGTCATTGATTTATCAGAAATTGACGGGATTAAAGTGGACAAACATAGTACTGGTGGTGTCGGTGATAAGACGACTTTAATCTTAGCGCCTCTCGTCGCAGCAGCTGGAGCAAAAGTTGCGAAAATGTCAGGTCGTGGACTAGGACATACAGGTGGTACTTTAGATAAAATGGAATCAATTCCTGGCATGTCAGTCAATTTGGACAAAGACCAATTTCTACAACAAGTTAAAGATATTGACATCGCTATTTGTGGTCAAAATGATTCTCTTGTTCCCGCAGATAAAAAATTATATGGTTTGCGAGATGTGACCGCTACTGTAAATAATTTGGCATTGATCTCTTCAAGTATCATGAGTAAGAAATTTGCCTGTGGCGCAGATGCTATTGTGATAGATATCAAGGTCGGTGTCGGAGCATATATGAAAACGACAGAGGAAGCAGAAGAACTTGCTAGGCTAATGATGGATATTGGCAAAAATATGAATCGAGAAATTGTCGTTGTGATATCTGGTATGCACGAACCTCTTGGTAACATGATCGGTAATTCTTTAGAGATTAAAGAGGTCATTGAAACCTTAAAGGGAAATGGGCCTAAAGATTTAAACGAGTTAGTCATCTCATTAGGTAGCCATATGCTGGTGCTAGCGAAAGTCACCGAAAACATTGATGAAGGGGCACGATTGTTGAAACAATTACTTACTGATGGATCAGGTTTGAATAAATTTCGAGAGTTGATTAAAGCTCAAGGTGGAGATGTTTCTGTGATTGACAATCCAGACATTCTACCAAAAGCCCAATATTCAGTAGAGATTAAAAGCCAAACGTCTGGATATATCAGCGAATTAGATGCCCTAAAAGTAGGATTATCATGCGTGAAACTAGGCGCAGGGCGAGAGACAAAATCAAGTGAAATTGACTTTGGTGCTGGAATAGAGTTAAAGTATAAAATCGGTGATCACGTCAAGGAAGGTGATGTGCTAGCGGTCATGTATTCAAGTGAAGAAAATCGAATTGTCGATGCAAAAAAATTATTTAGAGAAGCGATAAAAATCAGTTTGACCGAACCGGAAAACAGATCACTTATTATAAAAGAAATAGTACATAGTTAAGCGCATCAAAAATATTTCTATAAAGAGAATTTATGGCAAAAACGAAAGCAAAAAGAGGCCAATCAAAAAAAGAGATATCAGATCACATCATTCGCAATGAAGGATTGTCGTATGATGCTGATATATTCAATCATATTAATATAAATAGAAGTGCAGTGGAGCGACGCGCTGCAACTATAGGTACAAGAAGATCTGTCAAAAAGCAATGGCAAGCTGCTTGGCTTTTGAAGGCTGTATCTTGCATAGATCTGACGACTTTATCTGGTGATGATACACCAAGTAACGTACACCGCCTTTGTGCGAAAGCTGTATCTCCAATTCGACATGACCTCTTGCGAGCTATGGATATGCAAGATGCCAAAATTACAACTGGAGCTGTTTGTGTTTATCATAATAAGATAAAGGATGCGGTCGATGCTTTAGGAGTTTCTCCAATGCCAATCGCTGCAGTCTCTACAGGTTTTCCAGCGGGCCAGATTCCATTAGCTGAAAAGCTGAAGCAAATTGAATTATCTGTAGCAGCTGGTGCGACTGAAATTGATATTGTAGTCAGTAGAGAATTAGTATTACGATCCCAGTGGAAAGAATTATATGACGAGGTCAAAGCATGTAGAAAAGCGTGTGGAGAAGCACATATGAAGACCATCTTAGCGACGGGAGAGATTCCGACTTACTCGAAAGTCGCAAAAGCGAGTTGGGTCAGTATGATGGCAGGATCAGATTTTATAAAAACGAGTACAGGAAAAGAGCCAACCAATGCAACAATACCTGTCAGTTTAGTCATGATCAGATGCATCAGGGAATACGAAAAATTGACAGGATTTAAGGTTGGCTTCAAACCTGCCGGAGGAATAAGAAAGGCGAAGCAAGCATTGACCTGGTTGATTTTAATTAAAGAAGAACTGGGTGATGACTGGCTGAATCCTCATTTATTTAGATTCGGAGCCAGTAGTTTACTAGGAGATATTGAAAGGCAATTAGAACATTATGTAACCGGAAGATATTCAGCCTCATACAGACATCCAATGGCTTAGTATATAATATTATTAAAAATGAATATTAAAGAAATATATAACACCATGGCATATGGTCCTGCTCCAGAAAGCGATGCGACGGCGATTGAATTTCTAAAATCACATAAGCGTAAATTTTCCTTGTTTATTGGTGGTGAATGGAACCCGCCGCTATCCAAAAAATACTTTGATAGTATCAATCCTGCGACAAAGGAAAAACTAGCGAAAATAGCTGAGGCAAATTCAAAAGATGTTGACTTAGCTGTCAAGGCTGCAAAAAAGGCCTTACCAGAATGGCTAGGAATCGGAGCTCATCAGAGAGCGAGATATTTATATGCTATAGCAAGACAAGTCCAAAAACATTCTCGTCTATTTTCTGTGTTGGAATCATTGGATAATGGAAAGCCAATTCGAGAAACTAGAGACATTGATATTCCATTGGTCGCAAGACATTTTTATCATCATGCAGGATGGGCTCAGCTTAGAGATACAGAGCTAAATGACTATGAAGAGATTGGCGTTATTGGACAAATTATACCATGGAATTTTCCACTGCTGATGTTGTCGTGGAAAATTGCACCTGCATTAGCAATGGGAAATACAATTGTATTAAAACCAGCAGAGTTTACTTCTTTAACGGCATTGCTGTTTGCAGAAATATGTGAACAAGTGGGATTGCCAGATGGAGTCGTTAATGTTGTGACAGGAGCTGGCGAAACTGGTGCGGCATTAGTTGATCATAAAGATGTCAAAAAAATTGCCTTTACAGGGTCTACAGACGTTGGAAAAATAATTCGTAGATCAACAGCTGGAACAGGAAAAAAATTATCGCTTGAGTTAGGAGGAAAATCTCCATTCATTGTTTTCGATGATGCAGATTTGGACAGCGTTGTAGAAGGCGTTGTAGATGCGATTTGGTTTAATCAAGGTCAAGTTTGTTGTGCCGGATCAAGATTGTTGGTCCAAGAAAGTGTAGCAGAAAAGCTTTATACAAAAATAAAGGCGCGAATGGAGAAATTGCGTGTTGGAAATTCATTAGATAAGAGTATTGATTTAGGCGCGATCATCGCGCCTGTACAATTAAAGGTAATAGAAGATTTAGTCAATCAGGGAGTTGCAGAAGGTAGTCAAATGTGGCAACCATCATGGGCATGTCCGACAGATGGATATTTTTATCCACCAACCATGTTCACGGATGTAGCGCCGTCATCTACAATTGCGCAAGTTGAGATATTTGGTCCTGTACTTGCTGCAATGACCTTTAGAACCCACAAAGAAGCAATCAAATTAGCTAACAATACTGTCTATGGTTTGGCGAGTAGTATTTGGACAGAAAATATAAATTTAGCCTTAGACATCGCACCACAAATTAAGGCAGGAACTGTGTGGATAAATTGTACAAATGTATTTGATGCCGCATCAGGTTTTGGAGGCTATAGAGAATCAGGCTTTGGAAGGGAAGGAGGTATTGAAGGATTGTATGAGTATGTCAAGCCGAAAGTTGAAGCTGAATTTTCTGCTACATCAATATCGGGCTTTAAAAAAGTCGAATCGTCAATAAATGGAAAAACAGCTGTTGATAAAGCGATTGACAGGACGACAAAAATGTACATCGGTGGAAAACAAAAGAGACCTGACGGTGGATATAGCAGAGTGATAAAAGATCCTGAAGGACATTCATTAGGTGAAGTATCGATTGGTAATCGTAAGGATATTAGAAACGCTGTCGAGGCAGCTCACGCCACAAAAAATTGGGCTGGACGAACTGGACATTCGAAAGCGCAGGTCTTATATTTTATTGCAGAGAATCTTTTTATTAGGAGAGGAGAGTTTGCTGACCGATTGGTAGCGATGACTCATCAATCCAAAGATTCAGCCTATGCAGAAGTAGATAAGTCAATCGAGAGAATATATTATTATGCAGCCTATGCAGATAAGTATGACGGTAAAGTTCATCATACGACTCATCGGAATGTAACCTTGGCGATGCCAGAGAATATTGGAGTCATGGCCATTGTTTGTCCAGAAGAATGTCCTCTTTTGGGTTTTGTCTCTACAGTGATTCCAGCATTGGCTATGGGTAATAGTGTGATCGTTATTCCATCTGAGTCGGCACCGTTTTCTGCGACTGATTTTTATCAAATTTTAGATACGTCTGATGTTCCAGGTGGTGCTGTTAATATCATAACTGGTGATCAGACTGAGTTGATGGCTGTATTAGCAAAGCATGATGATGTTGATGGGATTTGGTACTTCGGCACGAAAGCTGGTAGTCGACAAATTGAATTGTTATCCGCTGATAATATGAAGCGGACTTGGGTAAATTATGGCAAATATAGAAATTGGTCTGATAATCGACACGGTCAAGGGCAGAGCTTTTTAAGACATGCCAGTCAGATAAAGAATATTTGGATTCCATATGGAGCTTGAGTAGATGTGGGGATGTGGTGATTTGATGATTTGGGGATGTGGAAAGAATTTGAATTTAATATTTGAACCTGACATTGCAGCCAGAAGCTGAGAATTTGAACTTTGAACTTGAACTTTTTAATTTAAATAATGGGAAGTATACACATAGAAGCAAAACCAGGAGACATCGCAGAGACAATTCTAATGCCTGGTGATCCGATGCGTGCAAAGCATGTCGCCGATAATTTGCTAGAAGGAGCAGAATGTTTTAATCGTGTCAGAGGCATGCTCGGCTTTACAGGAATGTATAATGGAAAGCGCGTGTCGATCATGGGCTCAGGAATGGGTATGGGAAGTACAGCCATTTATGTCAATGAGCTGATCGAAAGCTTTGGCGTAAAAAATTTAATACGTGTCGGTACTTGTGGTGCTATTCGGGAGGAATTAAATGTAGGTCAAGTCATATTGGCCATGAGTGCATCAGGAGATTCCGGTGCCAATCGAGCATATTTTGGAGGCTTACATTATGCAGCCACTGCAGATTTTGATTTACTATTGAAGGCTTATGAAGCTTCAAAACGACTCGGAATCGATACAAAGCAAGGATCCATTTTTTCCACAAATACTTTTTATGATGATGATCCGCAGCGATGGGACAAATGGGAGCAGCATGGCATACTCGGTGTAGAAATGGAGTCTCAAATTTTATTTACACTTGCCAAAAAACATAATGCAAAAGCTTTGTCTATATTAACTGTCAGTGACAATATCAAAACTGGAGCGAGCGCTAGCTCAAAAGATAGAGAGCAAAGTTATATGGATATGATGAGGATTGGCTTTGAGCTTGCCGATTAGTGTTTATCAATTAGCATTGAATTTCATAATTCTAATTGTTAACTAGGAATTATGATAGAATATATTTCTTGATAGGAGAGTTGTTCAGCGTCAGATTGGAGAGGTGAGTTTGACTCAAACACCACAAGCATATAGCATATTGTCTAGCTGTCAAAGAAGCCTTTAGTTTGATAGGTGAATTTGACTCATCTACTTTATGGAAAGAAGGAAGTTCTAAGGTCAAGGAAGATTGTACTATTTAAATCGGCCGTGAATTTCCAATTATTAAGTAAAGAAGCCAAGCTCTGTCATTTTTGTGGGTGTGGGAGCCAGCAATGCGGGCAGGTATTAAAATTGACTAGATTTTTGCTTACTTTTTATCATGAAAAAGTGAGAAAAGAAAAGTGTTATGAATTGATAGAGGTGATATTCCACCCTCTGTATCTCCTTCCACAGGGAGACATGCTAACATGTAGCATATTCTTATTGATTTTTGAAAATGAAATCACGACAATTACTTAAAAAAAGCCTATCTTTGCAGCCCGTTTGAAAGAAACGGCGATTTTTGATGGAGTGAATGTATCATTTCGTCTGGCTGAGTAGCCATCCAAAAAAATTATACAATGAAAAATTATGAAGTTACTTTCATCGTAGATCCAGTATTATCTAACGATGAAATCGAAACCACCTCTAAAGCTTACCAAACACTGGTAAAAGATGAGGGCTGCTCGATTGTCAATGTTGACAGATTGGGATTAAAACAACTTGCTTACCCTATCAATAAGAGATCTTCAGGAGTTTACTACTGTATTGAATTCAGTGGAGATACTGGTGCGATCATTCCAAAGATGGAATTAGCACTAAGACGAGACGAACGTATTATGCGTTTTTTAACTGTCGCTTTAGATAAGTATGGTGTTAAGTATAACGAAGACAAGCGAGCAGGGAAGATTGGTACAGTTAAGAAGGATAAGAAGGAGGATAAAAAGGAAGACAAGAACTCTAGAGGAAGAAACTCAAGAAATTCTGCTAAGACTCCGCCACCGGCTGCTAAGAAAGAGGAAGCTGCTCCAGTTAAGAAAGAAGAAGCTGCTCCAGTTAAGAAAGAGGAAGCTGCTCCAGTTAAGAAAGAGGTATCTGCTCCAGCTGTCGTTGCAGCTTCGACTCCTGCACCAGCTGCTGAAGTTGTCACACCAGAGACTCCTGTAACTCCAACGCCTGCGGCTGAAGCTGTAGCGCCTGTTTTTGCTGCTGCCGCTGCTGTCACGACTCCTCCTACAGCAAAGTCTGAGGAAGAATAATTTTTTATTAACCCACAATTTTTGAAACATGGCTTCAAGAGACGATATAAAATTTCTAAGTAATCCTAATATTGGAGGAAACGAAAAAAAATACTGCAGATTTAGAAAATTTGGAATCAGACATATTGATTATAAAGACGCAGACTTTTTAGAGCAGTTTGTTAATGCTCAAGGTAAAATCTTACCAAGAAGAATTACTGGTAATTCATTAAAGTATCAAAAGAAAGTTGCTGTTGCAGTTAAAAGAGCTCGACACTTAGCAATGCTTCCTTATGTAACTGACCTTTTAAAATAGAAATAATCATGGACGTAATATTATTAAAAGACCTTGATAAGGTTGGTTATAAGCATGAAGTTGTCACAGTCAAAAATGGCTATGGAAGAAATTATCTGATTCCTAAAAAATTAGCTGTTATTGCTAATGGCATCAACATGAAAAAGCTTGATAAGATCAAGGATGAAGAAGCAGCTAAAGAAGCAGCTAGATTAGGAGAATATCAGGAAATGGCTTCACAGTTAAAAGATAAAACGTTAAAACTTGGAGTTAAAGCTGGTACATCTGGTAAAATCTTTGGTAGTGTGACAAATGTTCAGATTATGAATGGCATCAAAGAGCAGTTTAGTCTTGATATCGATAGACGTAAAATTATCTTAAACGATCCAATCAAAGAAATAGGTAGCTATGTTGCCAGTCTTGAACTTCACCCTGAAGTGATTGTTGAATTGCCATTTGAATTAATTCAAGAATAGTCTAGCAAGCTATTTATAGGTTTGTTTCGTTCATGAGGTATACTATATTTATATCTTACTGTGACTTATACTCATATTATTTGTAGAAGATTCATCATTTTGCTTGTTGTATTCATTCAAGGATTACAAGATGTAGATGCTCAGATATTCCTACAGCTAGAACGATTTAATTCGGCAAAGACAATTAAGTTTATCGAAGGCGATATTCTAGAGTTTCGCACTCTCGAATATCCAAAGACTTGGCGTAAAGGGATTCTTCAACGCATCATGTTAGAAGAAGAAGTCATTATCTTGGATGGTGATATTTTCAAACTTGAAGATCTTAAAGACCTTCGGATTACAAAGCATGGCGCTAAATTAATAGGAACAAGAT
>Ga0209828_1002818_pt1 | contig 13909 bp, 14 predicted proteins | sample MaitaG_FD_187429 | JGI IMG/M metagenome (GOLD analysis project Ga0209828, IMG submission 187429) | Marine algal microbial communities from Maine, USA - Maine_Asex2 metaG (SPAdes) (version 2) | ecosystem: Host-associated > Algae > Red algae > Unclassified | place: Maine, USA | collected 2015-01-05 | reverse complement strand
TCCTACAATTGAAGATACTACTGTATTTGTATATTCGGGCCCTGGTTCTTCTGTTGGTACGGGAGGGATGGATGAAACACCTGAGAATCCTTGGATTCTTCCAGATTTTACAATTACAGACGCAGTAGTTCCTACATCTGATAATTCTTCGATTCCTCCAGTGTTTATTATTACAGATTCAGTGGTTCTTACATCTGATAATCCTTGGATCGCTCCTGATTTTACTAATGTAGATCTAGGCTCAAAGCCTATGATTCTGGTACCTTCAGAGGTGCCAACTGCTGAATGTCCGAATGGCACTTGGTTGTATGAGAATACTCTGAAGTGTGCAGCAAGTTCTGTTGTTCCGGTTGCTCCTACTAATCCTGAGGCACCGGTTAATCCAGTAAGTTGTGGTCATGTGCCTTTTATGGTTGGTGGTTATGATTACTCAAAGAATGTTGTTCCGAATTCAACAGCTACTATTAGTGGCGTAACGTATGATATTAGTTCTAGCTGTATCGCTACTGCAGGGTCAGCTACTCCGCTAATTCTTGCTAATCCCGAGGCCCCAGTTACTCCGATAAGTTGTGGTCATGTGCCTTTTATGGTTGGTGGTTATGATTATTCAAACGGTATTGTTCCGAATTCAACTTCTTCAATTGGTGGCGTTATCTACGATATAGATTCTAGCTGTAACGCCGTCAAGCGTTAACATGGGTTCCGGCTAAAGTAGCCAGAGGTACAATCCACCTAATCACAACTTTGTTGCCATTGTTGAGCAACTTTGTTGAAGAAAATATTAACTTAGGGACCTTGCCTAGAGCGTCGATAAAGATTTGACGCTATTGTTATAGGTGTTGCAAAATTAGGAGTCTTATGTCTAAGCATATCTTTGTTACGGGTGGAGTAGTTAGTTCACTTGGTAAAGGTCTAACTGCCGCCTCTTTAGGCCGTCTACTTAAGGCTCGAGGCTTAAAGGTAACAATACAAAAGCTTGACCCCTATCTAAATGTTGATCCTGGCACTATGAATCCGTTTGAACATGGTGAGGTTTATGTTACCGATGATGGTGGTGAGACAGATTTAGATCTTGGCCATTATGAACGTTTTATAGATGAAAACCTTTCTCAAGCAAGTAACGCTACTACAGGGTCCATCTATTCTTCTGTTATAGAAGCAGAACGCCGTGGCGATTATTTAGGAAAAACAGTTCAAGTTATCCCACATATAACTGACGAAATTAAACGAAGAATTTCAGCGCTTGGAACAGAAGATGTTGATGTTGTTATTACCGAGGTCGGTGGAACCGTTGGCGATATCGAAATTTTGCCTTTTCTTGAAGCTATAAGGCAATTTCGGTTAGATGTTGGTAGAGACAACGTTTGTTATGTTCACGTAACCCTAATTCCTTATATTGGTCCAGCCGGCGAGCTTAAAACTAAACCAACTCAGCACTCGGTTACAGAACTTCGTAGTCGTGGAATCCAGCCTGATGCAATTGTTGTAAGATCAGATCGTCCAATTCAAGAAAATCTACGAACTAAAATTTCTAATCTGTGTGACGTTCCTGTTCAGGGCGTAGTTAATGCTCCAGATGCTGAGTCTTTATATGAAATACCTTTAACAATAAATGAAGCAGGTCTTGATAGCTACGTTTGTGAGTTATTAAATATTGAAGATTCTGAACCAGACTTGGATGATTGGCGCAAGCTCGTCGCTAAGGTTGAAAATGCTTGGAAACCTTTGAGTATAGGAATTGTTGGTAAATATGTTGCTTTACCTGATGCTTATCTTTCTGTAGCTGAAGCTTTACGTCACGCTGCAATTAACAACGAAGTAGATTTAGAAATCAAATGGATTTCTTCAGATCGTGTTGAAGGCTTGCTTATTTCTGAAGCATTACAAGGGCTAGATGCTGTTGTGCTTCCTGGTGGCTTTGGTGATCGTGGAGTTAAAGGTAAAATTGCAACTGCCACCTACACACGTGAAAATGATATTCCTACGCTTGGAATATGTCTTGGCCTGCAAACCATGGTTATAGACTATGCTCGTAATATCTTGGGCTTGGCTGATGCTAACTCAACTGAGTTTGATACTCAAGATAAGGTTACGCCGCATCCGGTTATAGATTTGATGGATAACCAAAAGTCTGTTACAAACAAAGGTGGCACAATGCGTTTAGGCGCATATGTAGCAAAACTTGCTGAAGGTTCACAGATAGCAGAACTTTATGGAGATACTGTTGTCAGCGAGCGTCACCGTCACCGTTATGAATTTAACGCAAGGAATCAAGAACGTTTTGAAGAAGCTGGTCTGATGTGTTCAGGCTTATCGCCAGATGGCAAGTTGATAGAGTTTATCGAATTACCTGGCCATCCGTATTGGGTAGCAACTCAAGCTCATCCAGAGCTGAAGAGCCGCCCTGATAGGCCTGCACCATTGTTTAATGAATTAATTAAGGTTGCTTTAGATAAAGCACAAATGGAAAACCCTAAAAGGTTTATTCGTAAAGATTCTGATTCGATAGATGTTTCTGAAGAAGCTGAAGTTCAGATGAATGCTGAAACCAATTAGTGAGCGTACACGATTCTTCTAGAGGAGTGCGTAAGTCTGCACACTTCACTCAGGTCGATGAAGAAGTAAAGGTTAGTGGACGTGTTGTAGACTTTGTAGACGTAACTATTAAAGATGCTGATGGTAACGAATATGAACGAGATGTTGTTCGCCACCCGGGTGCAGTTGCAATTGTAGCAATTGATAATGATTCGAACGTTTACTTAGTCAGACAGTACAGAACCCCAATTGATGGTGATGTTTGGGAGATACCGGCTGGTAAACGTGATGTTGCTGGTGAAGATCCAAAGTTAACTGGAATACGTGAGCTTGAAGAAGAAGCTGGTTTGCTTGCAAAGTCTTTCGAACCTTTAATAGGTGTTTACCATTCGGCTGGGTTCAGCGATGAGTACTGCGATATTTTTCTTGCAACAGATCTTACCGAAGTTCCTCAGAAGCTTGAGGGCCCTGAAGAAGCTGTTATGGAGTTAAAGAAGTTCGCTTTAGCAGAAACTATAGAAATGATTTTTCAAAGAGAAATAACAGATGCTAAATCAGTAGCCGGTTTATTCGCTGCCTATAATCAATTACTTGCGTAAGCTGTAATCCACATTTAACATCATTCAGCGCTTTAACGTCATCCCGCACTTGATGCGGGATCTCTCTTTGCTGCTTCTATGCTTAATATCAGAAGATTATTCTAGTGGGTTTATATGTTTGTAAAAATTTGTGGCATAACCAATATTGATGATGCCGTCGTTTCTTGTGAAGCAGGCGCTGATGCAATAGGTCTTGTTATGACTGAATCTACTCGACAAGTGACCAAATATGAGGCGTCTGATATCTGTTCAGAGATACCAAACGGTATCTTAAAAATTGGTGTTTTTGAAAATCAGTCTATTCAAGAAATTATTGAACTTTCTAGATTCGCAGGTTTTGATTCTATTCAGCTCCACGGCTACAGTTTGGAAACGGCAGAAACCCTATCTGTAAATTGGCAAGTAATTCGAGCAATGCCTTACTTCTCTGATGAAGTCAAAAATATTGAACAAAGCAAATATATGCATTTGATAGATTCTCATACTCCAGGTAGTGGAAAAGTCTTCGACTGGCAGGGTTTAAAGCATATAAATAGTGAGTATATTTTGGCTGGTGGGCTATCTCCAGACAATATTCAAGAAGCTATTGAAACTCTTTCACCTTGGGGAGTCGATGTCTCAACCGGGGTGTCTAGCTCGGCCAGAAATAAAGACCATGATAAAATTAAAGAATTTATTCGAATAGCAAAAGTAAATTCAGAACTTTAATATCTAATCTTGTTTATACTTAACAGGAATTTTACATTTCAGCCGTCATTCCCAACTAGATTGGGAATCTCTGCCGAACAAGATGTTTAATTCTCGAGGGCGACAGCCTTCGTGTATAAGTCAAAATCAGTCTTGTAACTCGAAAAGGTGTTTATGACAATTGCAGAACATATTGAATCATTAATGGGTATGCCCAGCGAATCTGGTCGGTTTGGCGAGTTTGGTGGACGTTTTGTTCCCGAAACACTAATGCCAGCGTGCCTAGAGTTAGAAACTGCTTTTAAAGATGCTTGGGCTGATCCTGGGTTTCAGGCAGAGTTTAAAGATCTTTTAGCTAACTATGCTGGTAGGCCTTCATCTCTATATGAGTGTCACAGCTTATCAGAAAAACTAGGTGTACGACTTTTGCTAAAGCGAGAAGATCTGAACCATACTGGATCACATAAGATCAATAACGTTATGGGCCAAACCCTACTTGCCAAACGGATGGGAAAAAAACGTATCGTAGCCGAGACTGGTGCCGGCCAGCACGGTGTTGCGACTGCTACTGCGGCCGCATATTTTGGGCAAGAATGCGTTGTCTACATGGGCGAAGTTGATATCGAACGCCAAAAACTCAACGTCTTTCGTATGGAACTACTTGGTGCTGAAGTTCGACCAGCAATGTCGGGTAGCAGGACTTTAAAAGATGCTGTCAACGAAGCAATGCGTGATTGGGTCGGTAGCGTTGAATCTACCTATTATTGTTTAGGTTCTGTGTTGGGGCCGCACCCTTATCCTTATATGGTTCGCGAATTTCATCGTTGTATTGGTGATGAAGCTTTACAACAAACAAAAGATTTATTGGATGGCGATGTGCCAGATATGATTGTTGCCTGTGTGGGTGGTGGCTCAAATGCTATTGGAATTTTTAGCGGCTTTGTAGATACCGACGCTGAACTTGTAGGTGTAGAACCAGCCGGTGGCGCAACTATAGGCCAAGGTGTTTCTGGCGTCGTACACGGCAGTAAATCATACTTGATGCAAGATGACCAAGGCCAAGTTCAAGAGGCTCAATCTGTTTCTGCTGGTTTAGATTACCCAGGAGTTGGCCCTGAACATTCTCATCTGAATTCAATTGGCCGTGCTCGTTATGAATCTGTGACCGATACCCAAGTCCTTGAAGCCTTTGAACTTTTGGCAAGGACTGAAGGAATTATTCCTGCTTTAGAACCAGCCCACGCTTTGGCTTGGATAGTTAAAGAGCAGAAAGCTTTGCAGGGTAAAACTATTTTATTAAACCTTTCTGGCCGTGGTGATAAAGACGTGGCACAAGTTCAGGCTATTAAAGCTGGTGACCCAAAAGCTTTGGAGACAATGAGACCATGACAAATTTTGAGGCAAACTCTGAGTGTGGAGTTTTAGAAACACACTTACGTCAAAAAAGATCAGAAGGTCGGAAGTTGCTTCTACCATATATTACTGGTGGCTATCCAGAATCTGATTGGACTTTACTTATCGAGGGCTGTATTAGTGCTGGTGCAGATGCAGTAGAAATTGGGATCCCGTTTAGTGACCCAATTATGGATGGCCCAACTATTCAAGAATCTTCAACTCTGTCTCTAAAAGCTGGAACAACTCCGCAATCAATTTTTGGTGAACTTTCAAAACAAAAGTTTGCTGCTCCACTAATTGCCATGACCTATTACAACATTTGTTACCGGATGGGCCACAAAAGGTTTGCTTCTTCTTTGAAAGAGGCTGGTATTTCTGCTGCAATTTTGCCGGATCTTTCTTTAGAAGAAGTAGGCGAGTGGGCGGCTGATGCTCAATCTGAAGGTATCGAAAATGTTATGCTTGCCGCTCCAACTTCTTCGGATGAGCGTTTAGAAAAGATCGCTCAAAAGGCTCAGGGTTTTGTGTATGGAGTTGGCCTGGTTGGTGTGACTGGCGAACGTCGTGAGTTGGCTGATTCTGCACTTCAAATTGCTAAGCGTCTAAAATCTATTACCGATAAACCAGTATTAGTTGGTGTTGGGGTTTCGAACCCACAGCAAGCGTTAGAAGTTTGTGAAGTCGCTGACGGCGTAATCATAGGCTCAGCAGTAATCAGAAAAATCTTAGACAGCGGATCAATAGACTCAGCAATAGAGTTCCTAATAGAAGTAAGACAAGCTCTCGACAACGGGTAAATTGCCAACTTTATGACTTGCAATAATTCATAAAGTTTCGTAGTGATTGCTTGAAAGATTTTATGCATAGTTGCTTTAAGCCTTTGGTATCGAAATAAATTTATTATTGTTGATAAACTAGTTTTGTGGGTTGGATCAGATCTAAATCGTTTAGAAGTTTTACACTTGTGCTGTCTGCCCATGGCTTGATTGTCCTTGGTGTTGTAGTTGGCTTTTATGAACCCACAGCTTTAATTTTCACATGGATGATTGAAATAGTTGTTTTAAACTTAATTCTATTACCAAAGGCACTAGCAAAATTTTTGATTCAGAGTAGCGGGAAAATAAAAAAATTCCCGGAATTATTGAGATCGTTTTTCCGTGAAGCATATGCAGAAGTTTTAGAATATAGTTTTTTTTAGAAAACTTATACTACTTCTTATATGGCTTTTAGTTATTTTATTAGTAATAGCTACTTTATATTCAATTGTAGGTTTAATTTTTATCACCTTTGGTCTTATTCTTATCCTGCCTCTTGCAGCTTCTGATCTAATACTTGACCTCGACCTCATAAATTCAATGTCAACGTACAAAGTCGGGTCAATATTTTTACTGCTTTTGTTTGTTCATCTGAGGGTATGGGTACGTAGCCTGAGGCTAGATAAACTTGCAACGCTAGAATTTTTTAGGCTGGATGTCGCCATTACAATCATGCGTTCTGTGGTTTTAACACTCGGCCCGATGCTATTTATATCGCTTCTTATACACCTCTACCCAGAAACTGTTTATCAAGGTTTGAGATATTACCCCGAACCTACTCTTCAAGATTATGGATCTGATAGCCTTAGTGATAACTCAAGTATCAGCTCCTGGTATTTGATTGATGGTAGAGCTCACCGTTTCTATCTTCCGATGATTTCTGTCTTCCTGATTTTCTTTTCTTTCCGAGTATTATTTGAATACTTCTCTGAAAAAATTAGACTAGGTGCAATTTTAATCCCAATTCAACTAAAGGTCTTTATGGAAACAGATATTGTCATTGTTGGTGGTGGAGCCGGTGGGCTTAGCGCTGCACGCGAAGCTATACGTAGGGGAGCTTCTGCAACAATTATTTCTGATGGACCTCTTGGTGGCGATTGCACTTTTACTGGCTGTGTTCCTTCGAAAACTGTTATCGAAGCAGCCAATAGCGGTTTAAGTTTTTCAGAAGCTTTTTCAAAAGCGGGCAGGGTCGTTGATCATATAGCTAGTTCTGAAACTGCTGAAGTTCTAAAGGCTGAAGGTATTGACGTAATTGATGGTCGTGGCATAATTTCAGATAGTAAAACAATAGTTGTTGGTTCTAAAACGATTAAAGCAAATAAAGCCATAGTTCTCGCACTGGGTTCTAAACCTGCCTTACCAAAGATCGATGGTCTCAATGATATTAATGTTCTGACTACTGAAACTATCTGGAAATTAAAAACTGCTCCTAAAACTTTAGCAATAATTGGGGGAGGGGCCATTGGTTGTGAACTGGGTCAAGCGTTAGCCAAACTTGGAGTTGCTGTAACCCTTTTAGAAACCATGCCGAGAATATTGAGCAAAGAAGAACCTTCAGTATCAAAATTGATTGAAGAAGAGCTAACCAAATCTGGAGTAGCAGTTATAACAGATTCAAGAATTTCTTCGGTAAAACAAATCTCAACTCAGGTTCAAATTTCTTTTGAGAACAAAGATTCAATTCTCACTGACCAAGTTTTTGTATCAGCTGGTCGAAGCCCAAATACAACAAATGCAGGCTTAGCTGAAGCTGGGGTAGAACTTGATAGCCGTGGCTTTATCAAAACAAAACCCAACCTAGCGACATCGTTGAATAGTATTTATGCTGTTGGCGATGTTTCTGGCAATTTGGCTTTCACCCACGCTGCCGACCATATGGGTCGTATCGCTGTTAACAATATTTTGAGTCGCTTCAGCGATCAGAAATTTGATTCTGCAGAAATCCCTTGGGTAACGTTTACCTCTCCAGAGGTAGGCCGTATCGGTATGACCGAATCTGAGGCTGCACAAAACGTACCTGGCGCTATGGTAGCCGAGTTGCCGTTAACAGAACACGACAGAGCTATTACAGCCGCTGAGACGGTTGGGTTTATTAAGCTCATTGCTGGGCCTCGTCGTGGTTTGGGAATGACTGGTGGCGGTAAGATCATTGGAGCTACAATTGTTGCTCCAAGAGCTGGTGAAATGATTTCTGAGATTTCTTTGGCCGTAAAATTAAATGCTTTTGTTGGCAGATTAGCTCAAACCATTCATCCATATCCAAGTTGGTCTTACGGGATAGCTAAATGTGCTGGCCAATTTTTTACAACTGTTGAAGGTCGCTCAGCCCGCAAAGCTGTAATTAAATCAGAATAAAATATATCTTGCTAGTTGTATCTATTATGTATACAATAGATACATGAATTCAGTTTTGCATGTTAAGTTAGAAAAGCAATTGAAAGAAGATGCTCAAGAAGCAGCAAAGGCTTTAGGCCTTCCTTTAAGTACTGTGATCAAAGCTGCCTTAAGAGATTTTGTGAGAACTAGATCTGTTACAATTAGTGACACTCCTAGATTAAAGTCACAGGTAGAAAAAGATTTGATTAAGCTGTCTAAAGAAGCAAAAGAGAATAAAAATCTTTCTCCAGAGTTTAGTGATGTTACGGAAGCTTTAGAGTGGCTGAAATCATAACTAATATCAGATTCTCAAAATTATTTAAAAAACAATACAAAAAACTACCAAAGAGAACGCAGAAACAATTTGACGATAGATTACTGTTGTGGCAAAAAGATCCTGATAATCCATTACTTAGAAGACATAGGCTTTCAGGCCAATTACAAAATTTATACAGCATAAATATTACTGGTGGTATTAGAGCCCTATATGAAATTATTGATGATGAGGTATATGTTTATCAAATGATTGGTAGTCATTCAGAGCTATATGGTTAACACTAAATAGGTTTCATTTTGATTTGATACGGCCGATAGATTGTTGAGGATTGAGGATATGGATTTTTTAGCAGTTGGAGCTCATCCAGATGATATAGATTTTACTGCAGGTGGAACTGTTGCTAAGTTAATTAGCGCTGGCCATGATGTTCATTATTGTTTAGTAACAAATGGTCAAGCTGGCGGCCAAGATAGTACAAAGTCTCGTTCAGCCCAAGCCATGCAACGCCGTAATGAACAAGCTGAGGCTGCAAAAGTTTTGGGAGTCAAATCTTCCATCCATCTTGATCTAGCAGATGGGCTTGTTGAGCCATCAATAGATCTAAGACGTCAGATTACAAAGACAATTCGTACTGTAAAACCTGAAGTTGTATTGGCCCCTTCACCTAGGTACAACTTAGAAAACGTTCACTTTTTACACCCCGACCATTTAGCAACAGGGGCTGCTACCTTGTCTGCGGTCTATCCTGATTCTCGTAATAAATTTGCTTTCCCTGAACTCGGTCTAGATGCTCACACGGTCAGCCAAGTTTGGTTGATCGAAGACACTGAGCCAGACTATTTTGTAGACATCTCGGATTATATTGAAATCAAGCTGGAAGCTTTATTAAAACATTCTAGCCAGTTTGCAACAGCTGAAGATCTTAAAACAAATGTTGTTAATTCAGCGACGGCTATCGCAGAAATCGCTGGTGAGGGTTTCCAAAATGCAGAGAGCTTTAAAAGGGTCATATACCAAGAGCTAGAATTAAATTTCTAATCAAGGTAATTAGAACCAATAGAATATTCATTGACGCAAACAACCCCTCATGGTATACTTGTACAATATAAAGTACAACTAAGAAGGTTCTATGGAAGTAATGTCATATTCTGATGCACGAAACCAGTTCAAGAAAGTGCTAGATCGTGTTGTAAATGATTCTGATTACACAGTAATTACTAGAAGAGACGCTGATGATGCCGTGTTGATGTCTCTTGATCATTTTAATGGTTTGATGGAAACCATCCATTTATTGCGCAATCCTGAAAATGCTAAACATCTGGCAACCTCTATTGATCAGTATCGATCTGGAGAAACAGAAACTCACGAACTTACAGATGGTTGAACTTTTAGTTTGGACTAAAGAAGCTTGGGCCGACTATATATATTGGCAAACCCAAGATAAAAAAACTTTAAAGCGTATCAATAAATTGATCACTGAAACTTTGCGAAACCCATTTGATGGTATTGGTAAACCAGAAAAGTTAAAGGCTGATTTATCAGGCTTTTGGTCTCGGCGAATTGACGAGAAAAACAGATTAGTTTACGCCGTTGATAAAAATAAAGTAACCATAATATCTTGCAGACATCATTATTAAAAAATGCTGCTCAGTGGTTCCGTTACTACTTATTAATTATAAAATTTTTTGGAAGTTTTTTGCATCCCTTTGGGTTTACTATTCTGATGAGAAAATTTATAATAATTTTATGTGCCAGTGCTTTGTTAGCTGCATCTTGCAGCACGGATCAAGACACAGCGTCGGATGTTTCAAATGACTCAGTTTCTGAAGACTGTTTTACAGCTGAGGCTAATAGTGTAAGTGGTTTACAATATGAGTTAGATACTGAAGAGGTTCCAGATCTGAAAACAGTTTCTGAAGAATACAACGAAATCGATTACTCAATTGAGCCAGCTGGTAATGCACTAACAGATTTCCTAAATGATGAATTTGAAGTAGCAAGGTACCCGACATCATTAATAAATTTAGATGATGTAATAAGTGGGGGAGTTCCAGTAGATGGGATACCACCGATCGATGAGCCAGAGTTTGCAAAACCTGCTGACATAACCTACATTGATCAGTGTGATGAGCCTGTAGTTTCTGTTGAGATAAACGGAGACGCTAGAGCATTTCCTATCAAAGTCCTAATCAGCCATGAAATTATTAATACTGAAATTGGTGGAGTGCTCGTAACAGTTACTTACTGCCCTCTATGTAACTCAGCTTTGGTAGTTGATAGACGGGTAGGTACGAGAATTCTTGATTTTGGTGTATCGGGTACATTATATAACTCAGCGCTAATTATGTACGATAGGCCAACAGGAACTATGTGGAGCCACTTCACAGGCGAAGGTTTAGTTGGACACTATGCTGGAGTAAAATTACAGTTGATCCCTGCCCAAACTATTTCGTACGGAGAGTTTATAAAAAACAGTCCAGACGGCTTGGTATTAACAGACTCAAACGAACATCGCACAGGTGGATACGGTCGCAATCCCTATGTTGGAGAAGACACTTCAGACGGTACAAGTGGTTTCTTATTTAAAGGTGAGGTAGATGAACGGCTACCTCGTAAAGAAAGAGTAGTAGGCATTGTCTTAGACGGTCAACCAATAGCAATCCCATTTGAGGTTTTAGCTGAAGAACGCGTGGTTGTTTTGGAAGAAGGCGACGAACCTGTAGTTGTGTTTTATTCTGATGGCTTAGCTTCGCCAGTTGATGCTGGACAAGTTGCTGATGGTAGAGACGTTGGTCAATCTGGTGCCTTCAAAACTACTGTGGATGAAAAAACACTGACTTTCAAATATGATGAAAACACTGGTTTATTTGTTGACAACGAGACCGGTTCTTCTTGGAACATATTAGGTAATTCAGTTTTAGGCGAACTCAAAGGTGAGACATTAGAACCAGTAGTCCACCTTGACCCATTCTGGTTTGCCTGGGCCGCATACCGACCAGATACTACAATATTTGGTTCATAGATATCAATCTAATTCCAACAAAAGTAGGAATCTAATGAAGTTTTTGTGTAAAGCCTTAAATATTAAATTTTAAGTTTGCTGTTTAAACCAGAAACTAAAGCTTGTAAAGAAGCGGCAATAATATCTGTATGTAGGCCAACTCCCCAAAGCTGAGTACCGTCAATTTCAAGCTCCATGTAAGCAACAGCCTGTGCATCAGTGCCTGTGCCTGTGGCATGTTCCTTATAATCAAGGACTCTAATCTGTGAATCTAACTTCTCGGAGAGAGCTTTTGTAAAAGCTTCTACAGATCCGTTACCACAACCTTCGATTTCGGAAGCTTCACCATTGTTTACAAGCTGAGCCTTAATCTTCGTGTTCCCTTGGCCCTTTTTATTCTGCTTTGTAGAAAATGAAACAAGTTCAAACGGTTTAGAAATCAAAATATATTGGTCTTCAAACTGTTTCCAAATTTGATCAGCCTGAACTTCTTTGCCTGTCGAATCTGTTATTTGTTGGATTGATCTTGTAAATTCGATTTGCAAACGTCTGGGTAGGTCCAAACCTTTTTCAGATTTAAGCAAGTATGCAACTCCGCCTTTGCCAGACTGTGAGTTAACTCTTATAACATCTTCATAGCTACGGCCAACGTCGGTTGGATCAATTGGCAAATATGGGACTTCCCAAAGTTCCTGGCCAGATTTAGTCCTAGCTTCGAAGCCTTTTTTAATAGCGTCTTGGTGTGATCCAGAAAAAGCAGTGTAGACGAGGTCACCAACGTAAGGATGTCGTGGATGAACGGGTAGCTGCGTGCAGTGCTCGGCTACTCTTCTTAATTCGTTAATGTCTGAAATATCTAGTTCAGGATCAACGCCTTGGCTATAAAGGTTAAGGGCTAAGTTAATTACGTCAACATTGCCTGTGCGTTCGCCATTGCCGAATAGGGTGCCTTCAACTCGGTCTGCTCCTGCCATTACACCGAACTCTGCAGCCGCCACACCGGTGCCTCTGTCGTTGTGTGGGTGTAGAGATAAGACAATTTTGTCGCGGTCAGCAATGTTGTTATGGAACCACTCAATCATGTCGCCGTAAATGTTGGCAGTAGAGACCTCTACAGTTGCTGGTAGGTTTAAAATTATTGGATTTTCTACAGTTGGTTCAATAACTTCTGCAACTTTTTCACAGATCTCTTTTGCAAAAGGTAGTTCAGTCCCGGTAAAGCTTTCAGGGGAGTATTCGTATCTGATATTTGTATCGCCAGAATTTGCTTCATTCCGTTTACAACGCTCAGCGCCTTTTACAGCAATATCAATGATCCCAGCTTCATCTAATCGGAATACAACTCTTCTTTGAACAGTAGAAGTTGAGTTATAAAGGTGGATGATAGCATTTCTAGAGCCTTCTACAGCTTCAAAAGTACGGTCAATAAGTTGATCTCTAGCTTGAGTTAAAACCTGAATTGTTACATCATCGGGGATTGCGTTGTCAGCAATTATTTGGCGGACAAAATCAAAATCTGTCTGTGATGCCGCCGGAAACCCAACTTCGATTTCTTTAAAACCAATTTCAACTAGTTTGTCGAACATGATCCGTTTTCTTTCCGGATTCATTGGTTCTATAAGAGCTTGATTGCCATCACGTAGATCGACGCTGCACCAGAGGGGAGCTTTAGTAATCGTTTTGCTTGGCCAAGTACGATCTATATCTATCTGAGGAAATGGTTGATATTTATCTTTTGGATTGAAGTTCATTTTAGTTCGTTTCGTTGAGTTTGCTTACTTAGTACTGTTCATGAATCCCCGACGCGCAGATTTAAGCGGTCGGGCACAGCAGCAGAAGATTTAGTAAGATACTCACAAGTTCAATATTAACCGAAACTTAAGGCGAGACAACTATTAAAGCTAATTTTCAAAAATTATATTGGTCAGAAACCTTGTTTTCTGACTAGCTTTTTGAAAGGTTTTGTGTAAAATCAGTAAGCGAATCGATGATGTCTTGGCTAACGTGTGGTGGCCTATTAGCTAAACTAGCTTTGATTTTTTTATACACTAAACTTTCTTCATCACAGTCTTTGCATGCGTTCAAATGTTTAGCAACTTTTAATGCAAGTTTTTCTTCAACTTCACCGTCTAGATAGGACTGCATTAGTTTTAGAGCTTTACGACATGACATGCCGCCTGGTCTCATCATCATTCTCATCATTGGTCCGACTCCTTGTCTA
>Ga0209828_1002816_pt1 | contig 13913 bp, 9 predicted proteins | sample MaitaG_FD_187429 | JGI IMG/M metagenome (GOLD analysis project Ga0209828, IMG submission 187429) | Marine algal microbial communities from Maine, USA - Maine_Asex2 metaG (SPAdes) (version 2) | ecosystem: Host-associated > Algae > Red algae > Unclassified | place: Maine, USA | collected 2015-01-05 | reverse complement strand
GAGTTGTCGACCAATCTTCGCTGGCTTCACCCCAGCGATTTATCCCTTTTGCATTGTATCCCGAAGTCATCGTAAGCAGATGTCGGAAAGTGACCGCTGAGTAATTAACTTCTAATTCTGGTAAATATTCATGCAGACTATCGTCTATATGTACCTTGCCTTCTTCCTGCAAGAGTGCAAAAATAGTGCTGGTAAACGACTTTGTACAGCTGTAATTATTGTTTTTTTTATGTACTGAATCGCCGACATAAATCTCCTTGCCCTGGTGCAATATGATTGTCTGGCTCAGTCCGTCCCGGCCACAATGTGTCTCTAGAAACTCTAGTGCGCCAGCGACTTTCTCTTCGGTGATATTGACCTTTTGAGCATTTTTTTCGGGAAGCACATCTCCCTGAAGATCAATCGATAACTGCCGAAAAGGATTCATCACTGCATCGATGACAAGGGCGATGGTCGAGCGGGTTAATGCCGTTTGCAAAGATGTCGCCGATCTCAATAAATCGAGCACCTCTTTACGTGCCGATAGATCATCTCCGGCCTGCTGCCATTGTTTGATCACTTGGATCAGTGACTCTCCAGTTACCTCGCTGGCTCCGGCGACCTCGATTTGCAATTTCGTCAGATCATTGATATGATCAATTAAGTGTTGCAAAGCCATCGTAGAATCAGGATAAAACCAAGTCCGGTTTGCCCATTTATAGGGCTCGCCCTGACCGCGCATGATACCGCAGGCCCCCATACGCTGCATGGCTGCAAATTGAGGGTGCTCAGTCGATATATCATAGGATGGGATAAGGTAACCACCTTGCTCGACAAGATGTTGTTGGATCTCACGCACAGGCAGGGACGCTGGGGCCGCTCCGGTCTTCGCAGCCATTGCCGCTGCAATGCCCGCCACCTGTCCAATCTGCAGAACAACTGGTTGCAGCCTCGTCGAACCGTTGGCAATATTCGAGACAGACATGGCCTTATCGGCGATCAACAAGGCATCGTGATCTGCAGGGATGATCGATCCCAGGGGAATCGAGAAAGACGGCACCATCGGAAATTCAATTTCAGGGGCTTGCGCGTTTTCTGCATGATGGTGATCGATGGGATAGTCGCCCACCGCAATTCCGGTTCGATACAGATTATTCTCGTAGGGCTGGAGAATTTCATTGACCGTCATAAAGGTCTCGCCCTTTATTCTTCTTCCTTCACGATGATACGGCATATAAGGCAAGAGATCGTCACTCTCATATTCATCATCAGCCAACCCCAAATTCTGGTAGCCCAATTCATTTTGAATAAAATAAATAAACTGCAGAGTCTTTAATTTTGCCTCGGCGTAGTACTTCTCTCGTTCATGTTCGTCGGCAGCGACCAAATCTGCATAGTAGTCATTGCCTTGCAGTGGCCAATTAATTAAATATTTATTATTTGGCAACCGTGCATAATTAAGCATCGTCTCACAGGGATGCACATTTGCCTCAGCATCATTGCAGAGAGAATCACATGCACAGAAAAATACAGTCGGATCATAATCTTCCGGCTCATCCAATTCATGAGCTCCCGGACCACCATAGTCTTTTACGATGGCAGCGTAAGTAAAGTCTTGAATTATTTTATTGGCTTTTTCCGGAGCCATGGTCTCACTGGTTTCCGTCGACGCATCCATGCCATAGCTAAACTGGCAGCCGATTGCTGCCGCGACATCCCCTAAGTCCGTGCCATCAATCAGGATCTTGGCAATTACCACCCTGGTTCCTTCGGGGGTAGAGATCGAAACAGTCCAGCGCTCATCTGCGTATGACAGACTGGTCAGGTCCCACGTAGATCCTAACCGTACTTCAAGTGTTGATTCTGCTGCGGCCATTTCTGCAAATATTTCGGCACCGACATGGGGTTCAAACTGTGTAAGGCTTACCCAACCCGTCAGCAAGTAGTCTGCCCCACCGTAGTGGTTCCGAACGTGTTCTCGAAATTCGCCCCAAATACCAGCCGGCATGAAGTGATTGCCATCAATCGCACTTACTCCGGCAGACGTCAGCATACCGCCTAGCCATGGTGTCGGTTCCACCAAAAACACGTCAGCACCCATGCGGGCGGCTGAGATTCCAGCTGCAGCACCTCCCGTACCACCTCCTAAAATCAAGACATCCGCTTGCACGATATTTTGGGCATCTGTTGACAGGCCCAGATGCAAAATGGCAAATAGGAGTAGCAGTGATTTATACAACTTCACCCTCTACTCGATTTCAACAATTACTTCGATTTCGACAGCGATGCCACGTGGCAAGGATCCCATGCCGACCGCCGAGCGAGCATGCTTACCACGATCGCCAAACACTTCCACCATGAGATCAGAAAAACCATTGATCACCTCTGGCTGATCGCCAAACTCTGGAGCACAATTGACCATGCCTAAGACCTTCACGATGCGCTTAACCCGGTTCAGATTTCCCAGTTCGGCCTTCATTGCAGCCAATTGATTGATCCCGGTGAGGCGAGCGGCCGCATACCCTTCTTCGACACTCAGGTTTACTCCCACTTTTCCAGTGATGTACGTGCCATCTGTTTGTTTCGGTCCCTTGCCCGAAAGGAAAAGAACTTTGCCTTCAGTGACCACAGCATTGACATAATTAGCCACCGGTGCTGAGGCTTCGGGTAATTCAATTCCTAACTCAGCGAGTCTCTTTTCCGGATCATACATATCTGATACTTGAGATTTTGCGACCTCGTTTGATTTTTCTTGAGATGCTGAGCATCCACACAACAGAAGAATCGCGATAAAATAAAATACTTTCATTTTCTACTTTTCTATTTTCTGGAATATAGTAAATCCAAGGCATTCACGGTGCAGTGCTCAATGCCTCAGGCAGCACGGATTGCATCATCTCATCTTCCGCATCCGTATCACCGAGCTCTTCGCGCAAGTGCACAAGAGCCTCGGTCAGAGAATCAATCACGGCCTGGTATCTGTCATCATAATACGCATTGTGCAATTCGTAGGGATCTTCTTGCAAATCGTAAAATTCCCAACCCGGCTCCGTGGTGCTCGCCATCGCACCGGTCGCTTGAAGAGGCTGACCATAAAAGTAGATTAATTTGTAGCGTTCAGATCGCACTCCGAAATGGGCTGGTCGTTCAGCCCGATGTAACCAATAACGGTAATACATTTCCTTGCGCCTATTCGCATCTTGCTCGCGACGGAGGTTTTTTCGAAAACTATTGCCATCGACAAAATCAGGTTTGACCATTCCAGCATAGTCGGCAAATAATGCAGGAAAATCAATATTAAGAATCATGTCATCTGAACGAGTGCCCGCCTTGATTTCCGGAGGATAGCGAATCACAAATGGCATGCGCAACGCTTCTTCATACATCATGCGTTTATCAAACATTCCGTGCTCGCCGAGAAAATATCCCTGATCTGCAGTATAAATCACGACCGTATTTTCGGCAAGCCCAGCCTCATCGAGGTAGTCAAGTATCCTACCAATATTTTCGTCGATCGCCGCTCCCGACCGGAGAAAATCACGCACAAATTTCTGGTATATTTTTTTCCTAGCCGCAATGCTGTCCAGACCCTCCAGATCAAATGGCAGCCCTGGATAGCGACTGTAGTCTTTATTTCGAGAAGCATTCACCCAGCGCTCTCCCAGTATCCAAAGTTTTTGGCCGAGAAATGTCCGACCGTTTGTTTCCGGCGAAAAGTCATAAAGCGATTCCGGTTCCGGAAATTCCACACCGTCATAAAGGTGCTCCAATCGCTCCGGATAATCAAAAGGCTCGTGGGTCGCCTTAAAGTGTGTCATCAGGAAAAAGGGTTCTTCAGAATTACGATCCTTCAGCCAGTCTAGTGACAAATCGGTAATTACATCGGCAGAAAATCCATCGTAGGTCTTACCTCCCTCGCTCCAATTCTCTCGCGTGCGCAAAATTGGATTTTGATATCTGCCCTGTCCTGGCAAAACCTCCCAGTGATCAAAACCACCCGGCTGCGCTTTCAGGTGCCACTTGCCAATGATGGCCGTTTCATATCCCGTTTTCTGCAGCGCTCCTGCAATGGTCGGAGTACTTGTATGCAGCGAATCACTCAGCGTGTACACACCATTTTTATGGCTATACTGACCGGTCAAAATAGATGCACGACTGGGCACGCAAATCGAATTGGTGCAAAATACATTGTCCAGCACCATTCCCTCATTTGCCAGCCGCTTAATATTTTCGTTGCGGACATGGTCTGCCAACACACCACCGTAAATACCCCAGGCTTGCGACGTATGGTCATCCGACATAATAAATAGGATGTTTGGTTTTTGCGAAATATATTCATCTGACGCAATTTCACAGCCTGACATGAATGGCACCACGCAAATGCATAGTAATGAGCGCCAATTGATTTTGAAGTGCATCATGATATAGAATGAATTAACCCAAAATAGCGGCAAGGTCATTCTTGGTGGAACAATCATCATTGAAAATACATTAAATCTGCTGCGACACTGTATATCTTTGCGTCGAATGAGCGCGAAAAAATATCTCTACACTTTTAAAGTTCCTGCACTACGAGTCGATGCCGGATACCAAGGAAATATTGTGCTGCCCATGGATGTAGCTGAGGCCTTCAAGGCCCAAGATCAACAAAGGGTGCTCATCCGCATAAACGGTCATCTAGAAAAATTTGGAGCCATCAATTCAAGAGGTGATGGAAGTTATTTTCTCTATGTAAACAAGAGTGAACGCAAATTGCTTTCTCGCGATCATCCAGGCCAGCTCACTGTCGAAATCGGGCCGGACCTTTCTCACTACGGAATGCCTATGCCTACCGAACTAAAGGAAGCTTTCCATCTCTATCCAAATGCAGAAAAACTATTCAAAGGACTGACACCAGGTCGCCAACGCAGTATTATCTACACCGTTGCGAAGCCAAGAAGGGAAGAAACCAGGATTCGAAAGGCCATCATCATAATGGACTATCTCATTGACTATCAAGGAGTCGTAGACCTGCGTGAAATGAGTCAATACATAAAAGACTACCGGGAAAAGATCTAGAATTGCTGAACTAAAACTATCGTACCTTCGTTACCAATTATGATGCGCTCTATACGCGACATATCGATTTATTGCATGGCGGTCCTGGTTTTTCTTGGATCGACGGGCCTGATGGTCGACCACCACTATTGCCAGGGTCAATTGGAGCATAGTGCTCTGATGACAAAGGCTGCTTCTTGCCACCAGAAGAAGTCTTGTCACCAGTCCACCACCATGAGCGATCATGGCTGCTGTGAGCAAGAAGGTGCGCAAGATGAAGACAGGGGATGCTGCAGCAACGAGTCGGAATTTGTACAAGTGGATTTAGACATTCCTTGTTTTGATGCAAGCCAGGAAAGTATTCTCATCTTCCAGCATGCACTTAGTGCTGCATTGCCTGCCTTTACTGAAGGCAAGGTCGGCATCGGTGCTCAATACATCAATTACATTCCGCCTCCCCGGCTCATCGATCCCCATAGTCTCTTCCAGGTATTTCGCTGCTAGGCAGCTGATTTGATTTTGTGATTGCTGGTGCAAAGCTGTACCAGTCTACCCATTTTATTAATCAGCACTTTATTCATGAACAAAATATATTTAATTGCAATCCTGCTCTTCAGCGGTCTTTCTGCAGCGGCCCAAGGGCCTCCGATCACTGCAGATAAGCCAATCATGCTAGGTGGAGGATATATCTTCAAAACACTTACCGAAATCCGGTCTACAGAGGGTGGCACCTTTACCCGTATTCCGATCATGGTGCATCATCTACCCAGTGCAAATACTCTGATAGCGGTTCACATGCCATTCGTGCTGCATTCGTTTAATGAGGGTTCTGCTTTTGAAGATGGGATGCAGCTCGGTGATATCCAGATCTTGGGCAAGTATCAATTTTTCCGCAGGGACGGACATGCCAAGACTTTTCGCATGGTCCTGAAGACTGTACAAAATCTCCCGACTGGCAAGAAGTATGGCATCGACGGCATGAGTACCGGGCAGTACCAGAGCTACTTTGCGCTGGTAGCTGGTCGCGAAACGATCAAGCTGGGACTTTCTGGCGAAATTGGTTACAACATTGCGCCCAATTCTGATCTCGATCAAATTGCGTTGCGCCTTGGAGCAGGCTTACCACTGCTTAGACCCGTATATCCGGTCAAACAATTGAACCTCTATTTTGAATTTAGCCACAACACCTACACGGCCGTCGACACCTACGAGCTGCTCTATGCGCAAGGCATTCAATACGCTATCAAAAGACTCACATTTGAGATGGCTTATCAATGGCCCCTCTCGACCACTGTGACTGATATTTATCAACTCAGAAGCAGCATCTTACTTGGGGCTCGCTTTATTATTTAAAAAATAAAATCTACTAATATGAAATATCTTTTCAGTCTTATACTGATCACCAGCTTCACCATGATGGGAAATAACCCGGTTGAAGCCCAAAAAGAAATGGACGAATTTTCCATCATGGTCGATGGACTGGGATGTCCTTTTTGCGCATACGGCCTCGAAAAAAAGTTTCGCGAATTCAAAGGCATCCGCAATGTGCGCATCGACATGGAAACCGGATTTTTCACCTTTCGCTATCCGGCGGAAAAAGCCTTGGGCCTTACCGAGGTGATCGGCCAGGTAGAAGTCGCAGGCTATACTCCGATGGAGTCGAAAGTAAATCGGGCCGACGGAAGTGAAGAAATCGAAGGGGTGAAGGAAGTCGAAATTGCCGCAGATGCTGAACTTGTCGAAGCCCAATTTACTGTGCTGGGTAAATGTGCGATGTGCCGAGCACGCGTTGAGAAAGCAGCCAAACAATTACCTGGAGTCATTACAGCTGACTGGGAACAGGACTCTCAGAAAATGGCCATTCAATTTGACAAGAAGCAGATAAGCCAGGCAGAAGTCGAAATGGCCATTGCAAGAGCAGGTCATGACACAGAGTCAGTCAAAGCTTCGGACAAAGTGTATAAGAAGCTACACGGTTGTTGCAAATATGATCGCAGCGCCCTATGAGCATCCCACTAGGTCAGCAAGGTTTACTCCTTGTGCTCGCCACACTTTGCATGTATTGCGCCAGTGATGAGCCATCTAAATCCTGGCAGAAGACCAGTGAAATCCAGTTGGGTGAATTTAATCCACTCGGCATAGCTGTCCTGGATAGCCTACTCTGGATTTCTGACAGCGACCACAATCAGATCGGTCTCTGGACTAAAGATGGCACACAGGTCGATGTCTTTACCGATTTTGACCGCCCGATGCATATTGCATCTGACGGCACCAGCATTTTTGTGCCTGAGTACGGATCAGATACCATACGGATTTGGAATCGCAGTGGCCATCAAGGCAACTTGCCGATCTCAGATTCCCTCGATGCCCCTGCTGGTGTTGATGTTACGGACACCGGCAAGGCCATTGCTGACTTTTACAACCATCGCATCTTATATAGCGATGGCTCTTCATGGCAGAGCTTTGGCACGGAGGGCAATGCACCCGGAGAGTTTTACTATCCGACAGACGTACATCTGGGCGATGATAAAATTTATGTGGCCGACGCATATAATAATCGAGTGCAAATACTAAGTCTAGACGGAACAGTAATTTCTGTTTTTGGGAGAGAACATGATATAAATGCTGCTACTGGAATTTACGTTTCCGATACAAATATATTTGTGACTGACTTTGAAAATGATCGTGTATTGGTTTTTGACAAAGACGGCATTTTGATTCAGGCAATTGATCATATTGAAAAGCCTACCGATGCAGTTCTGGTCGATGAACTGCTCTATGTCGCAAGCTATGCTGGAAAAAAATTAATGGTATTTAATTTACGCTAAAACCGGTGAACACTGTACGTATCCTGGTACTGCTCTTTCTAGGGCTTCCGCTTTCTGCGCAAAAGATGGAGTTCAACAATCTGGCCGTTGAGCTGCAATGGTTTAATCAAAAGATCATCCATGAAGAATTTATCAATCCCGAAGGAAGCAGAGCAGCACTTGATAGTTTACATCGATTCGCGCTGGAGTCGGGTGACGATCGGCGACTGGCATGGTACTGGTATTACCGAGGTTATAAAGCTAAAAACGCCACCGAGCTTGATACCGCCCAATACTACCTGGAAAAGGTAATAGCCCACGGTGACAATGAGCGATGGGTAGATCATGCTCTGATGCAAAATGGCTACAATGCTCTTGGCAATGTTTACTCCTATCGCGGCAACAGCAAGCAGGAACTGGAGTGTCACTACCATGCGCTACCCTATGCGCGTGCAAGCGGTCTCATCTATGGCATCGCCACGACCACGTACAACATTGGCAAGGTGCTGACCAAAATGGGAAGCCATTTGGAGGCCATCCCTTACATGAAAGAATGTCTGGAAATCGATCTTCAGCTCAATGATTCCCTAAATATTGCCTTAGACTTTGTTGCAATCGCCAACCTGCACAAACGACTGGGAGAGGAAGGCGAAGCACTCTCGTATTTGCGGGATGCCATTGGATATGCAAGCGAAAAGGGTCACCCAATTCAATATGTCAAAGTCCAGAATGCACTGGCGCTTTCCGAACTCGAAAGTGGCAACCCAGATCTGGCGAGACCAATGATCGAGAAGTCGCTCAATGTTGCCCAAGCTCATCAAGATACGCTCGGTATGATCACATCAATGCAAGCAATGGCCAGGGTCCACTTCGCTGCAGAAACACACGGCGAGGCTTCCTCCATATTATCCACGGCGCTCGATCTGGCTCATCGCCGGGGCAATCGCGAAGCGGAAGTAGGCATTAATTTACTGCAGACAAAAATGCTCCCCACGAGGGAACAGATTTCGACGCTAGAGTCAATAATGCCCTTGGCTAAGCAGGTTGGCAAAAACGATCTGATCCGCGACGCTCGAGATCAATTGATCGATGCATATCGGGACCTGGGCAAGACGGCAGAAATTGTGTCTTTGCAAGATTCGACCATCGCCTTCCTGGAAAACTCTTCAAAAACAAGAATCGATCGGGCAGCAGAAACATTTGACATCCGCTTGCAACTTGCGGAGACCGAGCGTAATCTGGAAATGACTACGCTGCGCAACGAGTTTCAGGAAAAAGGCTTAAGAAATCAACGCATCGGTTTGGCACTTGCCGCACTTACACTGCTCATCCTCTCGTGGTTGCTATTTCGCCTTTATCAGAAAAATAAACTAATTGCTTCGCAGAAAGAAGATATCGAAAAAGCCTATGACGAGAAAGACACCTTATTGCGTGAAATTCATCATCGGGTAAAAAACAACCTGCAGGTGATCAGCTCACTGCTATCACTGCAAGGAAGATATTCCAAAAACCCACAAGTTGTGGAAGCGATCCGAAAAGGGAAAGACCGGGTCAGATCCATGTCACTTATTCATCAAAATCTCTATCAGCGCGAAAATCTTACGGGAGTCGCCATTGATGATTATCTCGAAAAACTCTTCAAAAATCTTTTCGACTCCTACAACATCGAGCCCAGTCGGATCAGTCTCGCAACCGATATCGAAAAACTAAATCTCGACATTGAGACAGTCATTCCTATCGGCCTGGTGGTAAACGAACTGGTCAGTAATTGCCTCAAATATGCTTTTCCGGGCGAGCGCATGGGCAAGGTCAGAATATCACTTCGCGAGATCAATGATGTGCTTGAGCTCATCGTCAAAGATGATGGAGTAGGCATGAGCGACCCTACGCAAAGCAAGGGTGATCGCAGTTTTGGGTACAAACTGATCAACACTTTCAAAACCAAGCTAAAGGCAGAACTAAATGTCGCATCGAACAATGGCACCGAAGTAACGTTATTGATACGGAAATACGACAAAGTTGCTTAGAAGAATTTTTTCCTTCCCAAAATATAAACGACCAATATGGACCAACTATTTACAGACCTATCGGAAAATATAGCGGGCTACTACGACACACTCATTGCCCTCCTCCCCAAATTAATTATTGCTATTCTGGTCGCACTATTAATCATTTTTATTAGTACCCGGGTGCAAAAATTTCTTACCACCAAACTGACCCAGCAGATGGATGATCCCCTACTTGCTCGTTTTCTCGGCCGCCTGGTCAAAATTTTGGGTATTGTGATCGCTGTGATTATTTTCTTGCGCACCATTGGGCTCAGCGACATTGCTGCCGGATTATTTGCTGGGGCGAGCTTCAGTGCGGTGGTGATTGGTTTCGCCTTCAAAGATATTGGTGAAAATTTTCTAGCTGGAATTATCCTTGCTTTCAATCGTCCATTTCGAGTGGGAGACACCGTAGAATTGGATGGGATAAAAGGAAGCGTGGTCACTCTAAATATGCGCACCACGCACATCAAGTCTTTCGATGGAAAAGATGTCTACATCCCCAATGCCAGCGTGGTCAAAAATCCCGTGATTAATTATACCATCGATGGCTTTCTTCGCCATGAGTTTATTGTGGGTCTCGATTACGGATCAAATGAAGACGAGGCCATGCAGATCATCTATCGCGAGCTCGACAAAATCGAGGGGGTTCTGACGGAAACCAAAAAGCCAAATGTTTTTATCAGCGATTTGAATACCAGCACACTCGATATCACTGTCCAATATTGGGTAGATACCTTCGACAGCAAGCAGCCTGCCGCAAAAATAAAAACGCTAGCAATCTCAAATGTACTGGGTACACTAGAGGATGCTGGTTTCTATTTACCCGGCAATGTCCTTGAAGTGAAAAACTATAACAAGGATAATTTACGCACCGCTGGTGATACAAATAATAAGTCGGAAGCAGCTTGAGCTGCTTTTCTTATCTCAATCCAGGCCTCTTATATCGCACCGGTGCTGCAGGCTCCTTTTTATGAATGACCTCTTGCGTTTCCAGTAAGCGAAGCGCCTCGCCCACCGCTGCTTCCAATTGAGGATCTTGCCCACTCATCACCGATTTAGGGTCTTGAATCACCTCAATATCGGGAGCAATCCCTTCGCCCTCCACAGCCCATTCCCCATCGACATCAAAAAAGCCACCGCGGGGAGCTACAAAACGGCCGCCATCGATAAAAGGTGGCGTGTCCCAAGTGCCCACAAGTCCACCCCAGGTGCGAGTTCCGACCAATGGCCCCAGCTCAGCCTCACGAAACATATAGGGCAATAGGTCTCCACCGGAACCTGCGCGCTCGTTGATGATCATGACTTTTGGACCCCAGATGCCAGCAATCGGTGTCGTCCACGGTCGGCGATCCCCCGCAGCACTATTAAAGTAGCCAAACAATTTTCGCGACATCACGTCAATCATATAGTCTGCCGCTGAGCCACCGCCATTGTTGCGCTCATCGATCACGACACCCTTTCGATCCTGCTGCGCAAAATAATATCGATTGAAATAGGTAAATCCGGCACCTGCGGTATTGGGGACGTAGACGTAGGCCAGTTTTCCGTCTGACATTTCATCGACCTTCCGTCGATTGTTTTCAATCCACTCAAATCTGCGCAGTGCATTTTCGCTTCCCGTCGGCACAACATTGATCTCTCGTGCATTTGTCATATCGACCTGATCATTTACCGTAAGTCGCGTGCTTCGACCGACCGTCTCTTCAAAAAGTGCATATATATTATCACCCGCTTGTACTTCCTGGCCATTCACTGCCAGGATCAGATCACCCTCCGCTACATCGAGACCTGGGCTGGCCAGTGGTCCAGTGAGCTCCGGATTCCAACTCTCACCCGTATATATTTTCTTGATGCGATAATTACCACGTACGATTTCAAAATCGGCACCAAGCAAACCAACACCAACCCGGTCTAGATCCGGCATGTCACCTCCCGCCACATACGAATGACCAATGGCTACTTCTCCAGAGAGAATATCCAATACATAATTTAAATCTGTGCGATGTCGTACTTGATCCACCCATGGCGAATACCAATTCCAGACATCATCCCAAGGAGCTCCATGCACATTTTCGACGTAAAGAAAATCACGCATGTAGCGCCAAGCTTCTTTAAATATTTGCTGATACTCCCCTTGAGGATCTACCTTGATTCGCATATTGGTCGTAATTCCGTCATCGCCCGGATTGGGCTTGGCAGATGTACTGCTGATCGCCCAGCCTCCTTTTTGATAAAGCATATGCAAACCATTCGAACTGGTAGCAACCCGCTGCAAACCTGGCAAGTATTCCGTCGCCTCATCTTCCTCGACTTCGTACTTGTGCAAATCAACTCCCTCATCCCCCGGTGTAGCAATAAATACCGAACCCGCGGGACCACCCACAAGTGCGAGGTGATTGTCACTCTTCGCACCCAAAGCAACTATGCGTCGCTGCAGTCCTTCCGGGTTTATCTCGATTTCATCTACTTTTTCCTCTCCTTCCTCCTTTTCCTTTTTTTCCTCTCCTTCCTCTCCTTCCTCTTCTTCCTCTTTTTCCTCCTCTTCCTCTTTTTCCACCTCTTCCTCATCGCTCTTCGCCAACAAAGGAGATTTGCCATCCTCATCAAGCAACAGCATGTAGAGCGACCGATTCACATCAGGATCATAACTGCTCATATCCAGCCAACCCGACTGAAGACCGTAATCCGTGCTGGCCAAAAAATAGAGCTGATCGCCGCTTTGATCCCACACCGGAGATATGGCATCGGCCATTCCGTCTGTAAGTTGTAGTTTTTCACCGGTCTCAATATTGTACGCGAAGACCGCCTTAAAGTGACTTTCCAGTTGTCGAGCATAGGTGATCCAGCGGCTGTCCGGAGACCACACCGGATTCATCGATCTGTTGGGATGCGCATAGCGATCGGTGTCAACTTTGGTCACCTTTCCCGAAGAAAGCTCGATATACCAAATGTTGTAATCCGTATCGGTGTACGCAATGTGATTTCCGTCAGGAGACCAGTCGGGAGTAAAATAAAAGGTTGGGTTCTCCAGTGGAAAAATCCTTTTTTCTTTGCCAAACTGGTCCGCAATTTCAAGTTGATATTCGCCCGAAGCATCAGAGAACCAAGCTACCTGATCTCCTTTTGGCGACCAAATCGGATATCGCTCGGCAGTGCCCGGAGAGTTAGAGATATTACGCCAGTTACCCTCCTCTTTGGGCACCGTAAATATTTCGCCTCTATATTCGAAAATCGCTCGCTTGCCATTTGGGCTAAGATTGTAATTGGAGAGTCGGCCTGCTGGCACATCTTCCCATCTCGGTCGTGCAAAATTTAAATCACCCCGCACCTCAATATTTAGTTGATTTGCCTCTTCCCCATTTTTTGACCAAAGGTGCAGATACCCACCCTGCTCGTAGACGATCGCATCATCCGTTGCATCAAGGCTTTTTACGTCAAAGTCAGTATGGAAAGTAATTTGTCGTAATTCTTCAGACTCTGGATTAAACGACCAGATATTACTTGCATAATCTCTTTCAGATAAAAAATATACCTCATCACCCAGCCAGACAGGATCCAGGTGTCGCTCCTTCGTCGGTTGTGGAGTGCGAATTAATTCCTGTGTCTGTAGATTTAATATCCAGATCGGCATCGCTTGCCCGCCGCGATAATTTCTCCATTCGGGATCCCAGGATGTAATTGGTGTGTAGGCAACATACTTTCCATCTACAGAAATCTCACCATAGGCAGCTCGCGGAAGTTCAAAAGGTGTGGGAAAGCCTCCTTCTAAACCGATGGTATAAAACTTATTGGTCTGGGTGGGCCGCCCTTCGCGACCAGAGCGAAAAAGAATATGGCCTTCTGGCGTCCACCCCTGGACGAAATCTCCGCCCGGATGAAAGGTGAGCCGGGTTGGATCTCCTCCCGCTGCTGGCACTACATACACATCCGTGTTGCCATCATATTGACCAGTGAAAGCAATGAGTTCTCCATCTGGAGAAAAGTGTGGAGAGGACTCTGCTCCTTCGCTGCTCGTCAACCGCTCGGCGTCTCCGCCAGC
>Ga0209828_1002814_pt1 | contig 13926 bp, 13 predicted proteins | sample MaitaG_FD_187429 | JGI IMG/M metagenome (GOLD analysis project Ga0209828, IMG submission 187429) | Marine algal microbial communities from Maine, USA - Maine_Asex2 metaG (SPAdes) (version 2) | ecosystem: Host-associated > Algae > Red algae > Unclassified | place: Maine, USA | collected 2015-01-05 | reverse complement strand
ATCTTGCCGTGCTCGGCAATGATCTCTTTGGTGATGACTTCCCAACCGGATCGATCAGTCACATCGTGCTCAAAGAACGTGGCTCCGATTTCCTGCGCAACTACGTTGCCTTGGTCAGCCAGCACGTCGGTCAAATAGACGGTTGCGCCTTCACTGCGGAAGAGACGGCCCTCGGCCTCTCCCTGGCCGCGTGAGCCGCCGCTAATGAGCGCTACCTTGCCGTCGAGTCTTCCCATGATGTCCCCCTAGTACTTGCGTTGGGAAGACGGTAGACGGAGCCCTTCCGGCGGGCACCATTGGCTGGTGTCCTGCGCAGATCCTGTTTCAATTACAAGAGCAGCCAGACCGACCACAACACAAGCGGGAACAGAACGGCCATCACGAGCGCCGCTGAGCGCCAAAAAGGACGCGCGGCCCTGATCAGCAGAAGCGGACCGACGACTACTGAAAAGGCAAGGAGTGCGCCTGCGGCGACCGTGTCCAGCGAACTCCGGCGGTAGCGCTACGAACAGCAGGGTCCAGTGCTGCTTCAATGTGTCGCGCCCCTGGTCAGTCTCGTGATCACAAGACGGAGACGCATCAATCGAGTCCTCGCTCCTCAACCACGTCGCCTGTGGTGCTTAGACATCGCGCCGGTCGGGTTGTTCCTGGGGTGCGCCCTGGTTCTGTCGCGACCCTGGCGGCGGAGGTTCAGTCAGTTCGTCCCACCAGACCTGCCAACCAACGTCAGTTGGCGCCATGATTGCAACCCACGGCCCGACGTCGGTCCAGCCTTCGTTCGAACCCCAAAACTGTCCTTCGGCAGTGAACGTATCGCTAGGGCCCACCGAGTCCCAGTACACAACTGCGGCGCTGCCCTCGGGAACCTGCGCAAGAAGAGCGTCGGTAATACCTGTCGCAGAAGGATGGACAAGATCTTCGACTCGCATGCTGTAGGGCGGTGTCGCCGGACCAGCCCGCAGATCGAAGCTGTTTAGAAACTCGAACATCTCCAGATCGAACCCGCGCTCCGGGCTACCTGGTGCCGTGTACGCATCGACCAGGCTCGGGGTTGGGTTGTTCTCTGTCATCCACCGCTGAAAGTCGGCATCGGACTGGTACACCGCAATTGGATCCGGGTTGCGCATATCAGGCCATGGCACCCCCTCGGCGATCTGGTCATCGGTTAGGAACCGGCTGAGATCGTCGATCAGATCTTGGGCGGCCTCGTCGGTACCCGGAGCTGAAGCTGGCAGCTCAAGCGGGGGCACGATGCGGGGCGTATCTCCTGACCCAGAGTTGTCCGTCGGGTTGTCGGCTTCTGGATCGATTGCGTTGGGAGGATCCGCGTCAGGTGTTGTTGTGTCAGGTGTTGTTGTGTCTGGGCCCGAGGATGACTGCCCGGCCGTGGATCGGTCGTCTTCGCCGATAGTTGTTTGTCCGTTTCCGGTGCACGCGCTGAGCCCGAGCGAGACCAGCAGCAGTGCAGCGAGCACCAAACGGGAAGGGATTCGAGGTTCCACGCTTCGTTATACCGCGGGGCTTGGGCGGTCGTCAGTCTCGGCTGGCGGCGGCGGAACATCGGGGGTTTGCAGCTCAGGGTCGTTCGGTTCGATCAGCTGATCACGCCACAGCTGCCAGCCGACATCGGTCGGCACCATGATCGACAACCAGGCACGAGTACCAACCTGCGGGCGCACTTCTATGATCTCACCAGTTTCGCGGTTTGTGATCGTGGTCGGCCCGGATTGATCGCTGTAGTAGACAACGACGGCGTCTTCGGGAACATCACGGGAGAGCCAAAGTGGCAGGCCAGCGGATGCAAAGGTGACCACGACATGGTCGAACGCGACGTACGGCGCGCCGGTTCGCGTTTCGAGATTGCCTGACCCGTCGATCTTGCCAAACACCGACACGACCTCTTCGCGGCTTGGACTACCGGGGGCTGTCATGACCGCGACGAGGTCAGGGTTGGGGTAGGTCGCAGCCATCCAGATCCAGAGTTCAAAGATTTCCTGCTGGGCGACGATGGGGTTCGGGTTCCGCAGGTCAGGCCATGGCACTTGTCCCCGCAATTCGGCAGGAACTTCACTCTCTAAGTCAACGATGAGCTCGGCGTAGGACTGGGCACTGCCTGGGCTGCCAGCTGGAATATAGGGGACAGGCTCAGGGGAGGGAGTTGTGCCCGGCGTCGTGTCGTCGGCTTCTGCTCGCTGATCTGGGTCAGCAGGTGCGACGGCTGATTCAGGCGTCGGGGAAGCATCTGCGTCGTCGCCGATCGTTGTCTGATCACCGTTGCACGCAGAAGCGATAAGGGCGAGGACAGCGAGCAGGAGACGGAGGGATTGTGACCGCAGCAGTGAGTGCTGACTAGCGGCGTGTCTGCTGACCCGATTGTCCACATCTAGATTCTGCCACCGACGCGAAGCTTCGCGAGCGCGCTGGGGCGAAAGCTACGCCTACTACGCTCGGACACAATGGTCACACGCCCGCCCGCTGGCACGATTCCGACAACACCGGGGTCGTATCAATTCAAGGACGCCAGCGGCCGAGTGCTGTACGTGGGCAAGGCGAAGAACCTTCGCAACCGTCTGTCGAACTACTTCCAGAACCCCAGAAACTTGCAACTGCGCACGGCACAAATGGTATCCGAGGCTGACACGGTCGAATGGATCCAGGTCAACACCGAAGTTGAATCGCTAATGCTTGAGTACACCCTGATTCAACGGCATCAGCCCCGCTACAACGTGCGCTACCGCGACGACAAAAGCTACCCGTTTCTCGCAATCACCCTGGCCGATGACTGGCCACGGGCCATGGTCATTCGGGGAAAGAAGAAGAAGGGCAACCGCTACTTCGGTCCGTACGGGCATGCGTATGCGATCCGGGAGACGCTCGACCTGCTCCTCCGAACGTTTCCCATTCGCACGTGCACCGAGGGAAAGTTCAATCGGCATGCTCGACTCGGCAAACCCTGCCTCGACTTTCATATAGAAAAGTGCTCGGGTCCATGCGTCGACGAGATAACTCCCGAGGCATACCGCGAACTAACCGATGAATTGATCAAGTTTCTCGAGGGTGACACCGACGAGATCGTCGAACGCCTCGAAGCCGATATGCGCCAAGCCAGCGACGATCTCGAATTCGAGTTGGCGGCGCGGCATCGGGATCGCCTGATCAGCGTGCGCAAGGCCAACGAGAAGAACCAGATGGTGGGCACGCGCAACGAGGACTTCGACGTAATCGGATTGATCGATGATGAACTCGAGGCCGCGGTGCAGGTGTTCTTTGTGCGCAAGGGTCGAGTACTTGGACGTCGAGGCTTCATTGTCGACAAGGCAGAGGAACTTGATCGACCCGAGCTCATCGCCCGTGTGCTTGAGCGGTTGTATTTCGATGACAATCCGCTCGGGCATCCCAAGAAGGTGTACGTGCCGGATTTGCCAGCGAGCCAAGAGATGTACGAAGAATGGATGACTGAGCAACGCGGCTCGGCTGTCACGATCAGTGTGCCGCAGCGCGGCGATAAGCGAGAGCTGGCTGAAACCGTCACGCAGAATGCGCGTGAGTCATTTCAACGCCATCGCCTGAAGCGCCAGAGTGACCACAACAGCCGGAGTCGGGCGATCAACCAGCTGCAGGAGTACCTGGATCTGCCCGTGTCTCCGTTGCGCATTGAGTGCTATGACATGAGCCATATTCAGGGCACCGACTATGTGGGGTCCATGGTCGTCGTCGAGGACGGCTTGGCTAAGAAGAGCGATTATCGACGATTCAAGATCAAGACCGTCGAAGGCAATGACGATTTCGCTGCGATGGAAGAGGTCCTGCGTCGACGTTTCACCAACTATCTGCAAGACCGCGATCGGCCACCCGAAGAGTGGGGGAGGTTCGCTTACCCACCGCAGTTGTTGCTCGTCGACGGCGGCAAGGGGCAGTTGAGCGTGGCGGTGCGGGTTCTCGACGATCTGGGGCTCAGCGACGAGATTCCAGTGGCGTCTTTGGCGAAGCAGTTCGAAGAGGTGTTCGTGCCCGGCCGTAGCGAGTCGATCATGTTGCCGCGGCAAAGCGAAGCGCTGTACATGCTGCAACGCATCCGCGACGAGAGCCACAGGTTCGCAATCACCTATCACCGACAACTTCGCGACAAACGCATGCGCAAATCGGCACTCGACGACATCGCAGGTCTCGGTGACACTCGCAAGAAACGCCTGCTGCGTGAGGTGGGCAGCGTCAAAGCAATCAAGGCTGCGACACTTGAGGACCTCGAAGCGCTGTCCTGGCTGCCGAACACGGTCGCAGCGGCGATACACGACAAGTTGAACACATGAGTGACGTGAGCGAGCCCGATCTATGGGAAAAGCACGCCGACTGGTGGCAAGACGAGTTTACCAACGGCGTCGACGCTGAGTACGAGGAGCAGATCATCCCGCTGGCGCTCGACCTTCTCGCTGGACGTGATCGACTGCTCGACATCGGTACCGGCGAGGGGCAGATCGCTCGCCGGCTGCTGGCCGCCGACGCAGACACCGTGGTGGGTGTTGACCCAACTGCAAGCCAAGTCGTCGAAGCCGCCCGTCGTGGCGGTGGGCCGCTTTATGGTCGCGCCAACGCAGACGCGCTTCCGTTTCCTAAGCGCAGCTTCGATGGCGCGCTTGCTTGCCTCGTGTACGAACACATTGAAGCAATGGAATCCGCACTGGTCGAAACGGCGCGAGTGCTACGTAAGGGCGGCCGGTTCGTGCTGATGCTGAACCACCCACTTCTGCAAACGCCGGGGAGCGGCTGGATAGACGACCAATGGCTCGACCCGCCAGAGCGATACTGGCGAATCGGTCCATATTTGCAAGAGGCAACGACCGTAGAAGAAGTACAGAAGAACGTGTACATCCCATTCGTGCATCGTCCGTTGAGCCGGTACCTCAATGCCATGGTTGATGCTGGCTTTACCTTCAAACGGATGATCGAACCGTCGCCACCCGAGGGCTTCCTGAGCAGGGCCGAGCAGTATCGCGAAGCCTCTGCTATCCCGCGACTTTTGGTGCTGGTTGCTGACAAGAAGTGAGCTTGATGCGACACAACCGCAATCACCACCTATCTTAGGTACGTGGAGTTCGCGGTAGTTACGGGTCATTCAGGCGCAGGCCGGTCACAGGCAGCAAACTTTTTGGAGGACCTTGGCTGGTTCGTAATCGACAATCTGCCAGCCGCCCTTTTGCCCAAAGTATCTGAGCTAGCAGGGGTGGGCGGATCGCGCTACGACCGAGTCGCATTAGTCGCCGGAAGCGGCGAGGATGCCGATGAGATCGCCGCAGCAATTCGGCTTCTTCGCCAGGACGACGAAGCGCGGGTCCGGGTGATCTTCTTGCAAGCAAGCACACCAGCGCTTGTTCGTCGCTACGAGAGCACCAAGCGTCCCCACCCGTGGGATCCGACGCTGTCGCTCGTCGATGCAATCGAGGCCGAGCGCGCAGCCTTGGAGATCATCAAAGCCGAAGCTGACATGGTGATCGACACCACGAACACGAGCGTGCATCAGTTGCGCGACCGGGTCGAAGGCGAGTTCGCCATTTCAGCCGATGACACGGCAATGAACATACGAGTGCTGAGCTTTGGCTACAAGCACGGCCTGCCGCTCGATGTTGACCTTGTTTTTGACTGCCGGTTCTTGCCAAATCCTCACTGGATCGACGATTTGCGGCCGCTCACTGGCCGTGACCCCGAGGTTGGGGCCTATATCGAAGCGCAGACGATCACCCCTGATTTCTTGACCAGGCTGTACGAACTGCTTGACCTTCTGGTGCCGGCCTACGAACGAGAAGGCAAGAGTTATCTGTCCGTAGCTCTTGGTTGCACCGGCGGTCAACACCGAAGCGTATGGGTCGCAGGCCAACTCCGAGGTCACCTGGAAACGCAGGGGTACCATCCACGTATCTCGCATCGAGATGTCGATCGTTCCTCGTAACGAGCAGAGCGTCGAATCCCCACACAACTCAACGCTTGCGACACCAGGAGTACACCGTGACGCTCAAAGTAGGAATCAACGGCTTTGGCCGTATCGGCCGCAATGTTGTGCGAGCCGCAAAAGAGGCAGGCGCCGACATCGACTTCGTTGGTATAAACGACCTAGGTGACCCTGACAGCATGGCGCATCTACTGAAGTACGACACCGTTTTTGGCAAGGCGCAGTTCGAGGTCAGCGTTGGCGAGGGCGAGATAACGGTCGACGGCGATCGCATGGAGTTTCTGAGCATCCGCAATCCAGCCGAGCTGCCGTGGGATGACCTCGGGGCTGATGTCGTTCTTGAATGCACGGGCATCTTTAAGAAGCGGGACCAGGCTGCCATGCATCTCGATGCAGGAGCCAAACGGGTCATCATTTCAGCGCCAAGCGGTGACGCCGACGGCATGTTCGTGCTCGGCGTCAATGATCACGAGTTTGATCCTGCGAAGCACGAGGTTGTGAGCAATGCCTCATGCACCACGAATTGTTTCGCGCCGATGGTCAAAGTGCTCGACGACGCGTTTGGCGTAGAGCAGGGGCTGATTACAACAATTCACGCGTACACGGGAACTCAGAACCTTGTCGACGCACCGCACAAAGACCTTCGCCGGGCACGCAGTGCTGCCGTGAACCTGATTCCAACGTCGACCGGTGCTGCAAAGGCCACTGGTCAGGTGCTCCCGCATCTCATGGGCAAGCTCGACGGCATGGCTGTTCGAGTGCCCGTGCCTGCGGGTTCAGCAACCGACTTTGTTGGAACTCTCAAAACGCCGGCATCGGTCGATGAGATCAACGCCGCATTCCAAGCTGCTGCGGCAGGACCCTTGGCTGGCATTGTGGCCTACACCGACGAGCCACTCGTGTCCTCTGACATCGTCGGTCGCCCGGAGTCCTGCATTCTTGACTCAGGCATGACGATGGCTATGGGCAGCATGGTCAAGATCCTTGGCTGGTATGACAACGAGTGGGGCTACTCGAACCGCATGGCAGAACTTGCACTTCGTATGGGCAACCGATGAGTGTTCCCTGTCTCGAAAACTTGGGCGACGTCGAAGCCAAGCGTGTTCTGGTCCGGGTCGACTTCAACGTCCCGCTGCGCGACGGTGTCATTGCCGACGACCTTCGGATCAAAGCAGCGCTACCGACACTACGTTGGTTGACTAAGCGGGGTGCCCATGTTATTGCTTGCAGCCACCTTGGCCGACCCAAAGGTGAGGTCGTGCCAGAGCTCTCAATGGACCCGGTGCGGGCACGGTTGAACGAGCTGATCCCTGACGTCGAGCTACTCGAGAACCTTCGCTTCAACCCGGGTGAAAAGGCAAACGATCCTGCGTTCGTCGCCGAGATGATGCACGGCATTGACCTCTATGTCAATGACGCCTTCGGCGCCTCTCACCGATCGCACGCTTCCATCGTGGGGCCGCCCCAACACGTGCCTTCGGCGGCTGGGCGCCTTCTCGAGAAGGAAGTCGAGATTCTCGGCAATTTGCGCACCGGTGCCAAACGCCCATTCGTTGCGGTCCTCGGAGGGTCAAAAGTCAGCGACAAGCTCGGGGTAATCGAAGCCTTGCTAAAGAAGGTCGACCAACTCGTCGTGGGCGGTGGCATGTGCTTCACCTTCCTAGCGGCCCAAGGACATCACGTGGGTGCGTCGCTCCTCGAAGAGGACATGATCGCAACCTGCGCTGACCTGCTTGAAAAAGCCGACGGGCGGATCGTCGTGCCCCATGATCTCACCGCGCTCAGTCCAGGCGGAACCATTGGCGATCCAGGCGCTGGGGGAGAAGTCCGCCAAGCCGGTGTCGACCTGCCTGACGGCTGGATGGGTCTCGACATTGGACCTGGGACTGCTGCTGAATTCACCGACATCATCTTGGATGCCCGCACGGTCTTCTGGAACGGTCCCATGGGCGTCTTTGAAGACCCTCGCTTTGCCGCTGGAACCAAGACGGTTGCGCAAGCCCTAGTGGATAGTCGAGCCTTCACCGTCGTTGGCGGGGGTGACAGCGCTGCCGCTATCGCACAGTTCGACATGAGTGCCGATATCGACCATATTTCGACTGGCGGCGGGGCGTCGCTCGAGTTGCTTGAGGTTGGTGACCTACCAGGCCTCGAAGCTCTGCGAGCATCTCAATCAACATCGTCCGACTCACATTCTCCGGAGAAGTAACCCATGGCCCGAAAGCCAATCATCAGTGGCAACTGGAAGATGAACCTCAACCACTTTGAGGCGATTCAACTCGTGCAGAAGTTGGGATACCAGCTCGACAAAGAAGACTACGAAGCAGTTGACGTAACGTTGCACCCGTCGTTTACCAACATTCGGTCAATCCAAACCCTCATCGACGCAGATGGCATCCCGATGCAACTGGGTGCGCAGAACTGCCACTGGGATGACAGCGGCGCATGGACGGGTGAAGTATCAGCTGCCATGCTCGGTAAGTTGCAAGTCAAGTACGTGATCTGCGGCCACAGTGAGCGGCGCCAACTATTGGGCGAGACCGACGAACAAGTGAATGCCAAGGTCAAGGCGATCTTCAAGTATGAGATGAAGCCGATTCTGGCGTTCGGTGAAACCCAAGAAGAGCGTGATCTTGAGCAGACCGAAGCCAAGATCGTTGGTCAGCTCGAAACCGGTCTGGCGGGTGTCGGCGGCGGCAAGGTCGCCGAGATGGTGCTTGCGTACGAACCCATATGGGCGATCGGGACTGGACTCACGGCGACCCCGGCCGACGCTCAAGAAGCATGCGCTCTTGTTCGCGAAACCGTCCGCCGCCTCAAAGGAAAAGAGGCGGCGGAAGCGGTCCGCATTCAATACGGGGGTTCGGTGAAGCCAACGTCGATTTTTGAGCTGATGCGCCAGCGAGACATCGACGGTGCACTTGTTGGTGGAGCAAGCCTCGAAGCTGAGAGCTTTGCTCGCATCTGCCAGTATCGGCTGCAGGGTTAGCCGCCGAGGCGCCAGAGTTCAGCCATCATATAGGTAGGCGACACATCGATCTGGAGTGTCTCCCCACCCCGATCTACCTCGATGATGATGGTCTCACCAACGACCGGAGTTGGTGGAGCGGCGAGTTCTTCGATCGGTGTGCCGTTAACTGTTAGCACGCGATCGCCATCGGCGACTTCCAGGACCCCTGGTGGGATGTTGGGGTCGATCTGAATCGTCCCGTCTGGTCCGAGATCGAAACCGAAGTTGCCTTCGGCTGGGCACACGGTTCCCGCCTGGGGCACCTCAAGCTCCAAGAAGTACCTCATTGTGAGGCCCGTAATACAGACGCCGGTATTGAACGCTCCGTGGCCGTCTCGGTCATTCACCACCAGCGTTGCCTTTGGCCCAATGTCATCAACCAGCTCCTGCGCAAAGCGCACTGGGGTCAGTGCATCGCCACTGTTGTTGATCACCAGAATCGGTGCGTCGCCGGTGTAGTCAACCTGGATGACGGCGATGCCTTCAACCGGCCAGAGGTTACAGGGATAAGGAATGATCGGCGTCTGTTCTGGTACTTCGGCCGTGGAGCGCTCAAGCAACGGAAGAATTTCTCTCAACCTCGCTGAACTCAGTCGGCCGCCATCGGCGCACGTGACCGCCTGGTTAGCGCCGCCGAGCAACTCATCGAATCCATCGAGCACAAGATCGCCAACGAAGACCAATGTTTCACCGTCGCCGTCAAGTGCCTCATCGACGGCGCTCGCTGTAATTCCGAAGAGGTCGCCGGGGTTGCCAGCAAGAAAGCCTAAAAGGGCCCTTAGATGGATTGTGGTCGCCCCATCTACCGGTCCTTGCTCGAGCTCGGCTGAGAGATCTGCGATGCCGTTGAGAAATCCGATCTCGTGGAGCGGGCATGCCGGGTCGTTTGCGCATGATGCGTCGAGGCGTTGGTACTGGTTCCGGTAATCGATCATGCGCTCAATGCCACCATTGACATTGGTTGGCGAGATGGCGCTGTCGAGCACCAAGGTTCGGATGTTGTCCGGGAACAGCGTTGCGTAGACGCTGCCCAGTGTTGTGCCGTAGCTCACCCCGATGTAGTTCAGCTGCTCCCCGCCGAGGGCAAGCCGAACGGCTTCCATGTCGCGTGCGACGTTTTCGGTACGCACGGAGAGGAGAAACTCGTTGCCGTACTGTGTTCTGCACGCCTCACCGAGGGCAACGAAGTCATAAGCAAAGGCTTCGAGTTCGTCCTCCCAGCCGTCGGTTGTATCAATTGGCGCAGCGAGATCTTCTTCGAAGTTGTCGTTGCAAGCGATCGGCTGGCTGTCACCGGTGCCGCGGGGGTCGATGCCGACGATGTCGAAGAAGTCGTTGAGTGGACTGGTGGCATATTGAACGATTAGATCTCGTGCCCCAGCGCCCGGCCCGCCAGCGTTGACGAAGACGGGGCCAATGCGGTCACTCGCGGATCGTGCAGGCGATCGGGTGATGTTGAGGGTAAACACCTCGCCATCGGGGTCGTCGTACTCAAGCGGCACGTCGAACAGCGTGCATTCCAGACCGTCTCCGCAATCTTCCCACTGGATTCCCTGTGGTTCGGGTTCTGGGGTCGGTTGAGGTTCGGGCTCATCGGTTGGTTCGGGTTCTGGGGTTGGTCCAGATTCGGGTTCTGGGGTTGGTTCAGGTTGGGAGGTTTCTGCCGCATCTTGGGTAGTCGCCTCATCGCCTACAGCTGATGTATCGCCGCCGGACGTGTCCTCTGGTCCACAAGAAGCAGCGAGAAGGGCAAATGCAGCAAGGGCGAGAGCGCTCGTCGCGAAATGGCGCAGCCAGCGGCGGCGGTTCGCGAGATATTGCGTTGCGAGCTTGTCGTGCCGATCAGGGCGCACAAGGAGTTCCATGGGTCGTTCTCTCTCTGTCCGAGTTGCTGCTCCGCAGGTATACCAAAGGGCGCGCACCCAGCGCGCACCGGCGCTACTGCTCAAAGTGGTCACGCGACCGGTACGAGTGAGGGCGTGCACTGCTTTGCGGGGGATCAAGCAGCGACGGCCACACCTGATGCGTCGCCGTCACGTGACTTCGCCCTATGGCGAGTCTTTTGGGCGTAAGTCAGATAGTGTTTCGGCCGTGATCTTGAAGTGGATTCTGATACCGATCGATGTCATTACGGCATTCGCTCTTATCGTCCTTGTGCTGCTCCACAGCGGCCGCGGTGGTGGTTTGAGTGATATGTTCGGCGCTGGCATGGGCAGTACTGCCGCTGGTTCGACCGTGGTCGAACAGAACCTAGATCGAATCACGGTCGTCTTGTCGTTGATCTTTGGCTTTTGCACCCTCGCACTAGCCTTAATGCTCGACGGCAACTAAACACATAGGCAATGGGCCTCGATGCGGTTAGCATCGAGCCTCGGTTCATTGTCCGGCAACGGGCAACGAACAAGTCACGTCGGAGTGGCGGAATTGGCAGACGCGCCAGATTAAGGGTCTGGTGCCCTTAGGGGCGTGGGGGTTCAAGTCCCCCCTCCGACACAAGCGTTAGTGCACCGCTACGTCGCGGCTATGTGAGTCCGAGAACCGTGAGGAGTGCGTCATCGATTGACCACAGCTCATCGGCTGAGAGATATCCCACTTGATCGCCAAGTCGTCGAGCGTCGACCGCTCCGAGCTGTTCGACGAGAACAAGAGTCGTATCGCCGGCGACGTCTACCTCGGGTCGAAATGAAGCGGGTCGGGCGCTCCGTGATGTTGGGGCGACGATGACTACGGAGCGGGGGAGCAGCTCATCGGCCTGCACCACGACGCCGTATAGGGCGCCTTGTTGTTCGTGAGCCACCCCGTTGGGGGGGTGTTCCTGTCTCGTTGTCAAGCGGCGATTGGGATGATCTCGTGGCGTGAGGCGTCGTATGGGGTGGCGGTTTTGAGCATGGCGAGGATGAGATCACAGCGGCGTCGGGCGACGCAGATGACGGCGGCGTTGTGTTTCTTGCCTTCGGCTCGCTTGCGTTGGTAGTAGGCACGTGCGTTGGCGTCGTGTTGGGTGGCGACGAACGCGGCGAGGAACATAGCGTTCTTGGGTCGATGGTTGCCGCTTCGGTTGCGGCTGGTTGCATTGATTGAGCGGCCTGATCTTCGGTCGGTGGGTGCAAGCCCGGCGTAGGCGGCTAGGCGGCCGCCGTTGTCGAACCGGTTCGGGTCACCAATCTCAGCGAGGGTTCGTGCTCCGGTTCTGGGCCCGAACCCACACAGGGTCACCAGAACCTTTCCGAGAGGGTGCGCGAGAAACGTCTCCTCGATTGTTGCGGTGAGTTTTGAGCGTCGTTGGTGGACACGTTCGAGGTCAGCGACCAGATCAGTAATCACTTCGCCCCAGGTCTGTTCGGCTGACAGGGTGACGGTCTGAGACTGCAGAGCGACCCAGATCTCGTCGGCGTATTTGGCTGCGACTCGAGGAGATCGTTTCTTGATGGCGTTGCGGATTCGGGTCTTGCCTGCGGCCTTTAGTGCTGTTGGTGTCGCCCATCTGGCGAGGAGGTCTCGGACACCGGCCTTGTCGAGGCGGTGACCAATCGAGCGCTCCAACGCTGGTGAAATAGCAAGCAGGGAGTCACGACAGCGGTTCACGATCCGGGTGAGGTCAGCAGCTAGATCGGTGTCACGGCCATTCAATACTCGAAGCCGAACGAGCAGCTCATCAGACACTTCAATCCATGCGAGCCGATCAGCGTTACGTCGTGCGTAGTCAGCAAGTACCCACGCATCGATTGGGTCAGTCTTGGCCGTCCCGGCATATAAGTCAGCGGCCCGGCGCATTTGCAGTCCAGACACATACGCCACCGGAACCCTTCGCTGATCAGAAATCGATAACAGCAGCTGCGCCGATGACGCGGTCATATCGATCACCAGCGCCACCTGGCCGTGCACGCTCACGTCATCGATGAGCGAGTTGATCGCCGCCTCATCGTTGAGCACAGCTCGGTCAAACAGCTCTGTGCCGTCGGCCATCGTTGCCTGGGCATAGTGATCAGCCTTGGCCATGTCGATCCCGACAAAAACGTCGATTGGTCTCTCCATCAGGCATCTCCCATCTGTAGTCAGTCTTGTCTTGAATGACCGATCAAAGGGCGTAGCCGTCGTCAACCACCTTACGAATCAGCCCCGAAAGACATGTTCCTGTTAGAGATCAACCACACCCGAACATGACGAGCGGCACCACCCCCCAGGCCATCAAAGTGACAGGGGCACTGAGCCCTACCCGCCATGTCGAGCGGTCAGCCCCAAGTATCGCTCAGGGCCTACCAAGAAGGTAAGGGGTTCGGAACCGGTAGACCTCACCCCGACGCACGCAGTGACTCCATCAGTGCGGCGACGGTGAGCATCTCTTCGCGGTCGGCTTCGTCGGCTTCTAGCGCGGCGACTTCGGCAGCAAGTTCGTGACCCCGCCGCAGTCGGGCCGCAGAGGACAGCAGTGACGATCGGATTGCTCGACCGAGGACAGCTCGACTCAGGCCTCGCCGAACCCACCGCCGCCGCCCACACGCTGGGCCCGATCCTCTACCAGTGCCTGTTCGACAACAGGCCGATTGCAAGGGCGGACATCGAGCGCGTCGCCGACGCCTTCCTCGCCGCCTTCGCCACCTGACTCCATGCCAGCAGGCGAGCAGGTATTGCGTGGCTATGACTGCCGAATGCTCGTTCGCCGTGCCCTGACCAGCGGTTTTGATCTACGTCGCGACCAGCTCGATGCTCCAGGGGGCGCGTGTACTTTGGGTTAAACTCGCCCCTCCGACACACCTGTTAGTACACCGTCGCCGTGGTCGACGGGCTGCCGATGCGAAACGTGAGGTGATTCTTTTGGGCTTTGGCTAGCAGTCGATGGCGGCATGTATGGCGCCGCATGCTTCGGCGAGTCGGGCCGGCTGAAGTGCGCAGATCTGGTCGACGAGGTAAGCCTTGGGGACGACTCTGAGATTGTCGAAGCTCGCTACGCAGTCCGTAGGCATGCCATCGT
>Ga0209828_1002813_pt1 | contig 13932 bp, 24 predicted proteins | sample MaitaG_FD_187429 | JGI IMG/M metagenome (GOLD analysis project Ga0209828, IMG submission 187429) | Marine algal microbial communities from Maine, USA - Maine_Asex2 metaG (SPAdes) (version 2) | ecosystem: Host-associated > Algae > Red algae > Unclassified | place: Maine, USA | collected 2015-01-05 | reverse complement strand
TTTCCAGAAAGATCGGCGTTCGGCAAGGGACTTGAAGTTAGACATGCTGTTGTTCTCCTGTTGTCAGTGAACACAGCTTCGCGCGTAGGGAAAGAGAAATCTACAACGCTGAATTGAGGACGCTTACTTTCAACTTAGCTGATGCTATGACGATTCGCAAGAAGACCAGTAAAATCCAAGGCGGTCACAATATTTGCGTACCACAGCCACAGCCGAAACATTGGCTGACACAATTTCAGAGGTAATGAGTTTCGCTCTTGCCCTGATATTACTTGCGGACCCTGGATGAGGATGCTGGGAAAAACAACTACCCCGTAACGCAACTTTTAGATATTTCCAGTAGAGTGCCTGCACAAACTTACTATCGCGTGGGCATGCACCCTGCCACTTCTGATGATTGAAAAACCATTCTACCGAACCTGCTGACTTGCAGTCAGTTGGAGATATGGTCAGTTTCCAATGAACTGTAGCAAATTGTCTGGTCCTGCTTGCTCATACAACGATACCCACATCGAAAAATACTGATCTTTAGATACTCGAATCAATACTGCCTCTTTGCACCAGAGCAACCCTCCTCGCTCGGCACTTGCCTACCGACGCTGCGAAAAACTTCAATAGGCTGACTAACATCGCGCATCAGGAACACTGGAGGCTGACGCATGTTCTGGTGTAGCCAGGTTATGCGGCTGGGTCCAATGCTTGCTGCATGCGCCTCGTTAGCCGTCAATCTTTGTATGAGTACACACTAAGATCACGATCGCTAGATTTTAGCTAGTTTATGTCTAGGGAGTGAGCCTAAAGTGGACGTTTCGTAGTTTCAAACGCCCCTCATATACCCGTAGTTTATGTGATGCGCAAAGTGCGGTAAAGTGGAACGACAGCGAAACCAGGATTGTCGCAGCAGGTACACTGTCGGGTACATTGGTTTGTTATGTGAGTTTTCATGTTCGAGGTACTGGTATGTGTTTGAAAGTTGCCTCAAACACATTTCTATCTCCTTCAGACAGGCTTGATCTCAAACGAACTGCATTCTCATACAACAGTGCTGATTTTTCGTTATTTTCAACAATGTTGAAAGCATGACTTAATACAGCATTTGTGAACGCTTGAATCCAGTTTTCCCCAGACCCATCGAAGTAGTCAAATGCTAGGCTTGCATAATGAACACTTTGCGATGATTCGTTTACACAATACGCTCTAGCCACGGCCAAGTTTGCAAGTTGGATATTCTCGTCTGTTCCAACTTCTTGCCAGTGATACAGTGATGTATAGGCAACAGTTAAAATCAATTTCTTCTCTACCGGATCTAACGCTTTCTCTGAAAGAGCCCAGAACTCATTGTTACTTTGAATTGCAAAGTATCGATGAAAGTTCGATACCTCTTTTGAATTTGGCTTATCCATAGGATGTTACATTTCCCATTCCTGCAAGTACTAGATAGCAGAGAGGCCTGTTTAACACGGCACTATGATGATATGTAATCAGCCCACTGCTATTGAAGGCCTTGATGTCCGCTAATGCCGCCGAAAGCCACATATAAAGCTCGGTTTATTCTACAACATAGTATGTTATTAATACGGCTAACATCGCGCATGAGTTGCATGTGAGTTTGTGCGACTGAAGCGGTAGCGTAGGGAGCGCAAAGTCACGATGTCGACTCCATGCGCCTCGTTAGGCGTCGTTGTCAAGCTGTAAAGGTCTTGCAGTTTTTTACTGAAAAAAAACTTAATTATTTTTTTCAGGCCTTTTCAATAATACTGGCAATTAAGTGTTCAATTCCACCTTTGTCTGAATCCTTCATAAGTCGAATTGCGGCAGCATGGATCATTGATTTGGAAAGGGAAGGCCATGGAAGTTTATAGCCCGCGTCTCGGGCTAAGAGCCAAATAAAAGCGCGTTGAGATTACAGTTTCCCTCGGGAAAGGGATGCATAATGTTTATCATGGACATGTAATGTGCCAACCTTAACGATGCAGTTTTAATATCCCCTGCAAATAGATCTTTATCATTGCTGATATCGTCACGTATTGATTCTGCAAAGAGTTCAAAATCTTTTGGCCAGCTAAATTCACGATGATGATTTTTGCGCATTCGGTATGTGCGAGGTGTGCCGGCCCAGCAATACACATCTTGAAATCGGTGGAAATGGATTTCGCAGAGGTGTTTCAGTGAAAAGCGATCTTGTCTTGGAATGGATACTACAGAGTCTGGAGCTGCGTAAAATTCTTGATTACGTTTTGCCGTAAAAACTGCTTCTGCGGTTTCTAAGCTCTCTTGATCACGTATATTGAGTAGGTTTACGTAAATCGCCGAATCTTGGTGTTGGGATAAAACTCTACACTTGCCATTCGGCTAGCTTAAGGCGATAGCTATTTTTGCGGAAACAGTTGATTAACGATTTCGGCGGCTGACCAGTTGCCTAGAATGGCTTCTCTTACCAATGCTATAACTTCGTCCGTTAGTTTGTCTGTCTCCATAGAGACACTTGCAATTGCCAGCTCGAATGCTTCGTTTTGAGCGTCTGACATAATTAAGACCCCTGACTAATAAAGAGAAGGTAGTTAGTAGAAATTGTGCCTAACGTATTCGTGATCTCGACACATCCCTTTAGTGTAATACTATACTTTATATCGGTCAATCTGACGGGAGATGAAGTAAATAGTTAAGCAGTTCATAAAATAAATAGTGTCATATAAAACAATGAGATAGTGTTGAATTGGGTAAGGGTTTGCCAGCTTGAGTTCATGGTTAGCTAGCTAGACGCCTAACATTTAGCATCAGCTGTAGTGGAGGCGGTTGAAGGTTCTGGCGTAGCCAGGTCCTTCGGCTGGGTCCACTATCGGCTGCATGCGGAAGTTAGATTTGCGACGCGATATCTTTCGAAAATATTTAAGGTAATTGTCTGATCGGGTGTTTAATAAACATCTAGCTCTGTAGATAATGGAAATAAGTCTACTCGTGGAATATGACCAACGCCGCCCAATTCTAGTGCCTGTGTTAGAGTTGCTTTGGTATCATCACTAAGCCCATGATACCAATCTGGATTCATACAAATATTCCCGACATTAATAAAGATGTAGTATGTCAATTGTTTGATTGGATCGGTAGCTTTCTCTATTGATTCAATTAGTTTCGGAACGTCTGGATTTGAATCCGAGTCCCATCCCATTACTGTGTAAGGTTTACCGTTGTTATATATCGTGTTTATACAAACATAGCTCTTATTGATTTTTAAATCAGTGAGGTTTTGAATTTCATTACCATTGATATCTACATCAACAAATGTGGCTGCCGCACAGGTTATTTTTAGCGATTCGGGTAGTTCAAATACCTTGTAGCAAAATTTAGAGAAATCCTTGTCCCTCAATATTGTATCGTAAGCTTTCATTTTCGCCTTTAGACTTCGTAAAGATGCTTTTTCGGCACTAGACAAAGAAACATACCTGAATTCGTCTCCTGATCTTAGAAAGTGTTCGCAGAGATTGAGGAGTTTTACAGACAGCTCTTTTTCGTAATATTCTTTGGCGAGCGTACGATATGAAAGCAAGAACGCGGTTTCGCAGGAGAAGTTAAATACAAGGCTGTCAATTTCCCTGAATATCTCATTGTCATGTTTAGAGCAGAAACATTGTAATGTAGTTGCGTTTTTTATCCCTATTTTTTCTGGAATCCAATGTTTCTCATAAGTTTGCTTTATTGCTTTTACAAATGTCAAAACATGTCCTTTTACTGCAATGGGGGATAAGCTCGAGGATTTTGATATTGTATGCGCTTGAATAATATTCTCGGAGCAATTGCTTATATCCATAGCAAGGCATTTTTTAGTTTCATAAAAATGCTTTCTAGCTTTGCCCATATCAAGCTCACTTGAAGGCAGTGAATTAATTCCTTGATTCAATCCATGACACTTTTTGAATTTCTTTTTAGAGCCACACCAGCATTGGTCGTTTCTTCCGATCATCATATATTAATCCTTAATATTCCTAAACTGACCTGAGAAATCCGTACGATAGTTACAACGGCTTTGCATTTCATCATACGGCCGAGCATTCAATAAATAATTTGCATAAAGAACAACATTAGTGGGATCAATTTGATGGTAATTGATTCTTTTTGACAATTGAGAATTTCATGTGGTGGGGTCTAATTAGATTTAACTGAGTAAATCTAACATCAGCCTTCAGTTGCACTGTACAAAGGGCCGGGTTGTGGGCGTAGCCCGCGTTCCGGCTCTTTGTACAGTGTCGACTGCAAGGCAAAGTTAGACGTCGTTGCTGATACCGTTGTCACATCATTGTTAGGCAACACTGTAAACTAGAGGAATGAGCACAGCTACTAATCCTCGTATTTTGATAATTGCCGGCCCAAATGGTGCTGGCAAGACCACGTTTGCGAGGGAATATCTGCCTAATGAAGCCGGTTGTCCAGTGTTTGTCAATGCTGATCTCATTGCGGCTGGTCTTGCCCCTTTTGATCCAACAAAGGCGGCGATAGCGGCTGGCAGGTTGATGCTCACTGAATTAAAGCGCCATGCTGCTAATAAGCAAAGCTTCGCGTTTGAGACCACACTCTCCGGCAGTTCATATTCGCGGATGATTCCAGAATGGCAACGCTCTGGGTATTTAGTAAAGTTGATATTTTTACAGCTAAATTCTGCGGATGATGCAGTGAGCCGAGTGGCTCAGCGGGTGCGACATGGAGGACACAACATACCGGAAGAAACAATTAGGCGTAGATTTGCGAAGGGACTGGTTAACTTTAGAGGCCTATACGCACCGCTAGTAGATAGTTGGACACTCTATGACAATTCGGAAGATATTCCAGTGGTGTTAAATTGGAAGGAAAACGTATGAACGGTAAACCAATATCTGAAGCGAACGATCCAGATCTGCGTAATGTAGATGCTGCATTAAAGAGAGCTGCAGCGCGTGCTCGGGAGATTGCCAGGCAGAGTGGAACGAAGATAGTGGTTAATAGAGGTGGTAAAACAGTTCTAATTGATCCTGATGACTTGCCGAATTCATATAACGAAGCAAGCAAGTGACTGTAGCTTGTCGCTTGCATTGTGCTTACGCATGCAACGTTAGTAGCTTGAAAATAATTTGGGTAGACGACTAACATCTGCCATCAGGAACATTGGAGGCTGACGCAGGTTGTAGGCGAAGCCCACGTTCTGTGGCAGGGTCCAATGCTTGCTGCATGGCTCAGTTAGACGTCTATCGCAAGATCCACAAAATTGAATCCACTTTCAGCTTGCTTTTGCCTGCTGATCTTGCAACGGTAGAATTGAAACTCTCAGGCCCGCAAATTCCAGCACTTTATTTAGCGTATCTAGTGTGGGATTGCCCTCGTTAGATAACGTCCGATAAAGAGTCTCTCGACTCAACCCCTTTGCCTTCGCTAACTCTGACACACCACCTCTTGCATCAATGATGTCTCGTAGCGCAATTAACAAAGCACCACTATCTCCATCTTCAAGGACTGCCTCAAGGTAAGCAGATGCCTCCTCAGGATCTTGTAGATACTTGTTTACAGTTTCCTCAATCGGTTTTGATTTTTTCATTATATACCTCCAGCTACTTAGGGCTATCTTCAGAGCCTGCTCGATGCTCTTGCCAATAACTTGCAGCAAGTTTGATTGCTTTCTTCTGATCAGATTTGTCTGAACCGCACAACAAAAGAACAATGTCGTCTGCTTCTCGGCCAAAGTAGATGCGAAATCTAGGACCAAAGAACTCCCGCAACTCACATACACCGCCAGTATCACTTAAAGCGGACCAGTCGCCAAGGTTACCCTCCCTCACCTTGGCTAGGCGCGCTAGCAAACGTGATCTAGACTTCCTGTCCAACCCGTCAAGCCACTCTTCTATCGGAATTACCCCGCTCTCAGCCTTATAAGAACTAACTTTGATTGGTGTTGTAGCCTTCATATACTGTAGCTTATAGGCACAACGCTCCCTGTCAATTACTACGCTGAATCAGCTTTGGAACAAGTGGTCTGACCTATTGATTCTTGCAGTAATGCTGATTTGACGTCTAACATCGCGCATGAGTCGCAGTTGAGGCTGATGCCTTGGAGCGACAGCGCAAAGGTGGCAGGGTCAACTGTCAACTCCATGCGCCTCGTTATGCGTCGACGCGATAAAACTTCTGCTTGTCTTTTTGTCGTAACACCTTCAGCACCGATGGCATGAGTGGAATCAGATCTGACAATCTATTAAACAACGGAGCCATCACAATGACTGTCAGGGGTAGTGATTCAGAGTTTTGCTGATACTCCATGTTTTTATCGGCAGTTATCAATGCATCAAAGCCTTGATCAGCAGCAAGCGCCAACAGTGTTCCGTTTCTTTCACTAGCCCAACCCATTTCTTGAGCAGTGTGCACTATAAAATCTTCGGGAAATTCACGAGCTAAGCGCCTAGGCACCTGCTCATCAAGCAGCAGCTTCATTCAGCCCCGATAGTTGTTCTAGTGCAAGGTCTAGTAGACCGGTGGCTTGTTCGCGGGTGACCGATGGAAAATCATCAAGAAACACATCCAAACTGTCCCCTGCTTCTAAATGCTCGAATAGTATACGAATCGGTACCCTAGTTCCCTCAAACACAGGTGTGCCGCCAAGAATTTCTGGATCCTTTCTAATCAGATTATTAGCCATGGTGAATTTCTCCTAGACCACCATTTTAGAGCAATTATGTGTGTATTGACACTGCCAGCATCGCAACCTGTACACACCACACAGAACAGGTTATCTATATCGATGCTTGAAACCGCAGAAGATCCTACTTGCACGCTCGAAAATCTGGATTCAGACGCATAACATCAGCCATCAGGAACACTGGAGGCTGGCGCAGGTTGTGGGCGGAGCCCACGTTCTGTGGCAGGGTCCAGTGCTTGCTGCATGGCTCCGTTAGGTTTCTCGTCGCGAGAAATTCTACGTGCTGTTACAGATATTTCAATATACTTAGTTTACGATTCGTATGCAGCAGCTTTGCTCTGAAGATAGTCACTGGCCTTTTGCAACTCCATATCATACAATTCTACCGCCTCATCCTCGCTGAGATCGATATCGAACTCATCCAGAATCAACTCTAATGATTCAGTACACTGCAATACATCCGGAGGATCATCAGTAGACCAAAACAGACACATCTGTGAATTAGGGCTGGCATCTAGCCCCGTAAATTTTTCATACAATTTCGCCAGCCGCTTGTATGCATCGGTTATCATTGACTCTTCTCATTGCATAGGAATATTGGTTCCCGCTATTTTGCTCTTTTTATTTCGTAGAGGTCAAGCGTGGGGCATTGGTGCAGAATCTGTTTTCAGCACAGATCAAATGATAAATTCTCTGGCAAAGGCCATCGAGACCATATTTGTAAGGAATTTCCGAGCAGACCAATAGCTGAGCGCGACGCGATTGATCATGAAAGAGAAATTTACGGATACTACGAACAGAAAAACATATCCAAGAAAAACCTTAAAAGGCTCAATGCGTTATCGAAATCATCAGATTTCGGAATTGCAGCGTTAGCAGAGGCAGTATTGGCAGTAGGCAGAGCGAAACCTCATAGACGTAAACGCCTTAGCTTCCTCGCGCGCAATCATCCAGAGGTGATGGACAAACTCGGAGCTGTCGGGCTAATCATCCCTCCTGATGAATATCGTGCAATGTGGTCAATAGAAGATGACAATGAATGGTATCAGCGTGATTTGATTCCATTTCAACGTGCTATGGATGATTTGCTTTTATCCGACCCAAACTCAATCGATCCGGGAGAGATAGGTCGCCTACTGTTTGAGTATTCAGAGATGGTGAAAAGTGAAACCTAACATCGCGCATGAGCCGCAGTTGAGGCTGACGCCTTGGAGCAGCAGCGTAAAGGTGACAGGGTCAACTGTCAGCTCCATGCGCCTCGTTAGACGTCAGTCGCTGATATTACTGTGCATTACTTTGGCTCAGGCAGCTACTTTTAATGGATGCAGACCGACGCGCGCAGCCATAGCTACAAGCGAATCAATAGAAAACACGCTAATGTGACCTCGACATACGTCACCTACCCTTGATCGTTGAACACCCATTCGATCTGCTGCTTCCTGCTGGGTCAAGCCGTTGTCTTGGATATATCTGATAAGGCAGTTCATCAATGCAGCCTTGATCTTTAGCTGCTCAGCAATGCCAGCATCATCCTCTAAAGCATCGAAGACCGATCCCTTTGTTCGTTTACCGCTCATGTTAATGTGTCCTTCGCAGCTCTATAGCGCGTAGCAATGATGTCCACATCTGTTTTTGACGTGGACTGTGTCTTCTTCTGCCAACAATGAAGTACGGCCACCGTGTCGCCGAATTTCGCTACGTAAGCTGTACGAAAGATAATCTTATCGATTGAAATTCGAATCTCGTAAACGCCGCTGATGTCTTTACCCAGATTTTTGAGTGGTTTCCAATCCTCGGGCATTTCTCCTGCTTGAACTCGGAATAGCTGAAATCCCATCGCATGCTTCACATCATCCGGGAACTGCCGTAGGTCATTGAGGCTACTCCCCTCCCACCAGATATCCTTATCTTTTTCCATACAGAATTGTACATATATTTGTACAACAATGCAACGAAATATTTTTGGCCGTGCAGGCAGGTATAAAATATGTACCGAGGTAACAGTACCCTTACTAAACCGACCAAAGATCAGTTAGCAACACAAATTTCTCGAAGCACGTTCATGCTTGAAGCAGCGCAAGATCAATCCGGATTCTTGTGAAATGGTCAAACATGACGACTAACATCGCGCATGAGCCGCAGTTGAGGCAGATCCATGTTCTGGCGCAGCCAGGTTATGGGGCTGGGTCAACTGTCAGCTCCATGCGCCCCGTTAGACAGGAGCACAGTGAGTCGGGTCGCTGACCAATATCCGGATCGATCACGAGAGTCTGCGTCCCAACCAAGTTTTCTCAATCTACGACTCACCAGACGGTTCATAATTCCGTGACCCACAACCAATACACTCCCATGCACACTAGCAATTTCAATCAGCTTGTCTGCTGCAACACCTGCTCGTTTCTGTGTTGATTGGTAGGATTCAACTCCTCCACTATAGCCTAGGAACCACGCTAACCTCAGTCCGACGATCGCTAGACGATAGGGTATCGGTAATTGCAGCCAATTGGGACTGGGAAGATCAGCCTCGTTTAATTCAGAAATTCGTGCCGCACCCGAAAACCCCAAAGCAGCTACTGAATCAACACAACGTGGTAGTGCACTACAGCACACCTTTTTGTCAGTAAACGCGAAAAGCATCCCCAGCAATTCAGCAGGCGCTGGGCTTACTACTCGGGATGCTCTGTATTCTGCAAGCAATTGCCCCAAATCCGAGTTATGCAACCAGCGCGAGCTGTCGAAACTCGGTGGACCGTGACGAATGAAAATGATCTCCATCTATGACTCCTCAGAAAGCTCGCTACTGCTGTCTAACATCAGCCGTAACTTGTAGTTGCGGCGCGGCCTGGTTCTGAGGTACTCATTGGTTCAGGCCGCGGCGCAACTATCGAGTTCACGGCCTCGTTAGCCGTCAATCTTTGTTGGAGAACGCATTGAAATCGCGACCGCTGATTCTCGTTGAGCTATGTCTGTAAAGTTCCCAATACAGGCGAAATCCACCTTACGAATCGTTCTAAAAACCATAAAAAACTCTAATGGATGATAAAACCGTCTTTAGGAATGTGGCCCAAATGCGTGGCAGTAATTTAATTCTCCACGCGGTACATTGCCTCTAATTGAAAACCATTGCACTAATCTGGTAGGCAGGTCGCCATATGTTAGTTTCCCATCTCCGACGAAACCAAATCTTCCATAATAGTCAGGATCTCCGACCAATGCGATTCCATTTGCCCCCTGTTCTTTGAGCCGACGAAACCCTTCATTAATTAACTGGGTGCCAATGCCAGTTCTTTGTAGTTGCGGAAGAACAGATATTGGTCCGAGACCAAACCATTTATCATCAACATCATTAATCGTAACCGGTGAGAACGCCACATGGCCAACAGTAATCGTCTGATCTATTGCAACTAATGAAAGCACCAGATCGCCATCACTGCGCAAGTCGTTAATAATCTGTGGCTCTGATCCATCACTGATTGGCATTGATTTAAAAGCCTCTGTGGTCAGACTAAAAATAGCCTCGATGTCTTTAGTAGTTTCTGGTCTGATAACCATAAATAGAACCTATTCTTATATTGATACCGTCAATTCTTAGTTTGCTACTTCGTCCGCTGTGAGCTAAAAATTGTCCCCCTGTACAGAATTTCATTCTACAACAAGGTATTGGATTGGTACGGCTAACATCGCGCATGAGTTGCATGTGAGTTTGTGCGACTGAAGCGGCAGCGTAGGGAGTACAAAGTCACGATGTCGACTCCATGCGCGATGTTAGGTTTGCGACGCGAGGCTACTATTACACTTGCTATGATACGTCTGTATTCTGCCCAAATTTGTCATCGGAATACTCTGATTAATTCAACAGTAATACATCATATTGCTGTCATCCCCTCTAGGCCATGATCGATTCGACTGTCAGGCTGCCTTCGCATACGTCAAGAATTGCTTGCGCCCCTAATGGAACGGCATATTGATCAGTGTCTCCATTTTCATCTGTAAGATCATGGCCTGCATATATTCCACCTAGCACGGGGACATTCAGCGACGCAAGTCTGTCGTTAAGAACATCAGTTATACCCCAGCCACGGTCTATGTAATCTCGGTAGCATTCAAAGGAACCAAGTACAACTCCTACAACTTCATTCAGAGCCCCAGAACGTAACAATTGGGTTAGGTAGCGATCAGCGGTACCTAAACCTGCTCTATGATATTCCAGAAAGAGAATAGCACCTTTCATTATTGGCATTCGGACGCCAACTGCATTCGCCAACGCTTGAAGATTTCCACCAATCAAGTGACCTTGTGCCTTGCCAGCAAATTGAACACTAGCTGACACGGCATCTGGATCACTGTGTAATGTTATTGAATCTGTGCTCATCAGAAGCTGTTTGATCGATCTCCGAGCCTTATTTCCCCAAGGACATCCGTGTATGCCGCCAAGTTTGCAGTGCTTTTGAAGTACTAAATGCAAATTTGTGATATCACTAAACCCTATCAATGGCTTCGGATCAGATCGAACGGATGAGAAATCAATATCGTCTGCAATGCGATAAGCACCCGCCCCACCCGTTGTAGTTATGATTGCTCGCACCTCAGGATCCCTAAAAGCACCATTAAGATCTTCCAAGCGATCTGTGTCAGAGCCTGCCATGTAACCGCATTCATCCAAAATATGATTTCCGGTGTCACAACGAAGCCCCCAACTCTCAAGTAAATTTATGGTGGTGCTTATATCGGATTTCGGAGGGTAACTCGCTGGGGACACCAAACGGACAAGGTCGCCCTCTTGCAGTTTTGGTGAACGAAGCAGACCATTTTTCATCCATTTATCCCCAATAAAAAACTGCATTCGAAGACTGCTCTTTTATGAATGATACAAATGCATCAAATATCTGCTTCGGGCTGCATCCTACCCTCCCTCATATTTGCAAAAAAGCATCTGAGTAAACCTAACATTTGCCGTAACTTGCAGTTGCGGCGCGGCCTGGTTCTGAGGTACTCATTTGGTTCAGGCCGTGGCGCAACTGTCGAGTTCACGGCTGGGTTAGCCGTCAATCTTTTACTCTACTGTGATTTTGTCAAAACACGGTCTTAATGGTTGATTCAACCTTCGATTCTTGCGAACAATGTACATTGCGGATCAATAAACCAATCTCGATTACCTTGTACGAACGAATCACTACCAGTCTTTGAATCGGCACTTTGGTCAGCCACAGAATGAATTGTTTTACTAATTGTACCGGCGAGGGCAAAATCATCTCCGGCATCTACAGTGACGGCATAGTTGTTAGAGATTTTTGTCCGCGCAACATATATGAAGCTTTCTGCTAGATTACTACCAGAAAGGAGAGCAGCAAACTCTTGAACGTCTGCCTTGGCTTCATTACATCCCTGAACTGATACGCTATACGAAGCAATCAATGCATGCCATTGCCCAATTTCAGTAGGTTCGTTGCCCAATGAAGCTGGATTGTCATCGATCTTGGTTGCAATTGGTTCGGCGCTGTCTAATGATTCAAGTCTCGTTTGGCAATTTGCCTCCCATAGCCCCGCGGCACTAACCCTCTCTACGAACTCTTCGACACGATGCGGGGGAAGCTCCTTAGCATCTTTTTCAGCTAGAGCAAGTATAGTGACGAATATGCAATTAGTTTGAGACGCTTTAGGGTTCTTCGGGTTCGTTATTTCGTTGAACACTGTGCTCAACAATTGAATTGTTGCTCCTGATTCAAATTGCTTCTGTTCTAGTCTATGAGCAGTCTCTCGTGCGTCAAAAGCCGCCCATGCGGCAAACAACGAAACTGCTAGAGTACCTAATGCGATCCAGTTCTTTGTTTCCACTTTTTCTCCTCAAATTAATTTGCTCAAATTTCTATATCTTGTATAACGCGCCAAGATATTCAACTTAGTTTAAAACAGCTACTAGCTGTACGAGTCTATTCCAAAATCGAGTCGTAAACCTACCGATTGGTACGGCTAACATCTGCCATCAGGAACATTGGAGGCTGACGCAGCTCGTGGGCGAAGCCCACGTTCTGTGGCAGGGTCCAATGCTTGCTGCATGGCTCAGTTAGACGTCTATCGCAAGATCCACAAAATTAGATCCACTTTCAGCTTGCTTTTGCCTGCTGATCTTGCAACGGTAGAATTGAAACTCTCAGGCCCGCAAATTCCAGCACTTTATTTAGCGTATCTAGTGTGGGATTGCCCTCGTTAGATAACGTCCGATAAAGAGTCTCTCGACTCAACCCCTTTGCCTTCGCTAACTCTGACACACCACCTCTTGCATCAATGATGTCTCGTAGCGCAATTAACAAAGCACCACTATCTCCATCTTCAAGGACTGCCTCAAGGTAAGCAGATGCCTCCTCAGGATCTTGTAGATACTTGTTTACAGTTTCCTCAATCGGTTTTGATTTTTTCATTATATACCTCCAGCTACTTAGGGCTATCTTCAGAGCCTGCTCGATGCTCTTGCCAATAACTTGCAGCAAGTTTGATTGCTTTCTTCTGATCAGATTTGTCTGAACCGCACAACAAAAGAACAATGTCGTCTGCTTCTCGGCCAAAGTAGATGCGAAATCCAGGATTAAAGAACTCCCGCTACTCACATACACCGCCAGTATCACTTAAAGCGGACCAGTCGCCAAGATTACCCGCCCTCACCTTGGCTAGGCGCGCTAGCAAACGTGATCTAGACTTCCTGTCCAACCCGTCAAGCCACTCTTCTATCGGAATTACCCCGCTCTCAGCCTTATAAGAACCAACTTTGATCGGTGTTGTAGTCTTCATATACTGTAGCTTATAGGCTACAACGCTCCCTGTCAATTACTACGCTGAATCAGCTTTGGAACAAGTGGTCTGACCTATTGATTCTTGCAGTAATGCTGATTTGACGTCTAACATTTAGTAGACAACATTCCAACATACTAACACTCACCAATCTGACCTCTCTACTCCCAATTACTAGCATGTCACACTGACACACCATTACCGTCCACCCCACCCAACTGTTTGAAACACCAGCAAAACAAAAAAACCACTTGGTAACTCAGCTCACTCACAGCTAATATAGCAGCCCTTACCAGTAAACCGATCAAAGGATTGATCATGAAACCTAATTCCGGCCGCTTACTTGACCGACTGGCTCAAGCCATTAGAGTTCGTAACTATAGCTACCGCACCGAACAGGCTTATCGGATGTGGGTAAAACAGTACATACGTTTCCATAACCTTAAACACCCAGAGCAGCTTGACATCACAAACGTTCGGCAATTCCT
>Ga0209828_1002812_pt1 | contig 13934 bp, 11 predicted proteins | sample MaitaG_FD_187429 | JGI IMG/M metagenome (GOLD analysis project Ga0209828, IMG submission 187429) | Marine algal microbial communities from Maine, USA - Maine_Asex2 metaG (SPAdes) (version 2) | ecosystem: Host-associated > Algae > Red algae > Unclassified | place: Maine, USA | collected 2015-01-05 | reverse complement strand
AAAGTGATGGCTAAGATGTGCTTAAACCTGCTTTGAGGATGCTTTAATGCTAAACGCAAATACTCCTTAACAAGGGTAAAAGTTTTGCCTGAGCCTGCGGAAGATTTATAGATTTTGAGCATAGAGACGTTAAGTTAATTATTGTATTCGTCAAAGACGAATTTCACAACCTCACTCGACAGAGTCGAGCGAGAGATTACTCAAAAGTAATTGGGGTGAACGCAGTGGATTTGCGTTTATTAATTTACTCAAATATCCCTTCCAACTTCAACAAAAATGCATATTCCAATGCAATCATTTTATAGCGCTCAAACCTGCCTGATGCTCCTCCATGACCAACATCCATGTTGCAATACATTAACAGGTGATTGTTGTCGGTTTTAAGCTCACGTAGCTTGGCAATCCATTTTGCAGGCTCCCAATATTGCACTTGACTATCCCAATAGCCAGTAGTAATTAATAGGTTAGGGTAGTCCTTTTTTTCAATGTTATCGTAGGGTGAGTAGGACTTTATGTAATGGTAATATTCTTCATTTTTTGGGTTGCCCCATTCGTCAAACTCACCTGTGGTTAATGGAATGGTTTCATCTAACATGGTAGAAACTACATCAACAAAAGGAACGCCAGCTAAAACGCCTCTCCACATGTTAGGCTCCATGTTTATAATAGCGCCCATTAGTAAACCACCGGCACTTCCACCATGTGCAAATAGGTGTTCATTGGAAGTGTAGTTGTTATCCACTAAGTATTTCCCGCAATCAATAAAATCATAAAAAGTGTTTTTCTTTTTAAGCAGCTTGCCGTTGTCATACCAAGCCCTTCCCATTTCTTCTCCACCGCGAATGTGGGCAATTGCAAATGCAAAACCTCTATCCAGCAGACTTAATCGAACTGAGCTAAAGTAAGGGTCCATGGTGGCGCCATATGAGCCGTAACCGTATAACAATAATGGAGCATTGCCGTCTTTATTAAAACCTTTTTTGTAAACTATGGAAATGGGCACTTTTGCGCCATCTCGAGCAGTTGCAAAAACTCTTTCAGAAGTGTAATTATCAATCGAAAACTGGCCTCCCAAAACTTCTTGCTGTTTTTTAAGTGTTCGCTCTTTGGTGTTTAAATCAAAATCATAAACCGTGCTTGGTGTGGTTAATGAGGTATAATTAAATCGCAACAATTCTGTGTCAAACTCAGGATTGCCAAAAGTTTGTGCAGAATAAGCAGGATCATCAAACTCCATGTAATAATCAGAAAAATCACTCCATTTAATTACGCGTAATTGATGCAAGCCATTGCTTCTTTCACTTACCACTAAATGATTTTTAAAAATGTCAATATTCTCCAGCAATACATCATCTCTATGTGGAATTACTTCTTGCCAGTGCTCTATTTCTGTTTGCAATTCTGAGGTTTTCATCAACTTAAAATTCAAAGCATTGTCGTTGGTAACAATGTAAAATTGATCTTCAAAATGATCTACATGGTATTCTAAATTGCGCTTACGTTTTTGTATGATTTTCCATTCACCATTTGGATTATTGGCATCTAAAAAGCGGTATTCATTTGAAAGGGTTTGATGGGATGATATCATCAAATACTTTTTCGATTTTGTTTTTCTTACATAACATCTAAAGGTTGGATCATCTTCTTGATAAATCAATTTATCATCACTGGCATTGGTGCCCAAGGTATGGCTATAAATTTGATGAGGTCGTAATGTTTCAGGGTCTTGTTTGGTGTAGTATATAGTTTTGTTGTCGTTGGCCCAAATTATGCCTCCTGTTGTATTTTCAATTTTGTCGGCTAGCAATTCGCCAGTTTTTAAATCTTTAATATAAATGGTGTATTGCCTTCTTGAAACAGTATCAACACCATAGGCCATTAACTCATTGTTTTCGGATATGCTTTGTCCACCAACAGCAAAATAACTGTGTGGCTTTGCCAACTCAGGTTGGTTAAGCAATATTTCTTCCGGGGCATTACCTTCTAGCTTTTTACGGCAATTCAAGGCATAATCTTGTCCTTTTTCATATCGGCTGTAGTAGGAGTAGCCATTTTTTGAAACAGGAACAGATGAATCATCTTGTTTGATACGGCCCACAATTTCATTATACAATGATTTTTGCAATTCATCAGTATCAGCCATTTCATTTTTTAGAAATGCATTTTCTTCTTCTAAATAGTTCAGAACATCCTGCGTTTGGGCATCAGCTTCTTTGGCATTTTTTTGCTCGTCTGATAAACGCATCCAAAAATAATTGTCTAAACGGGTATCGTTATGGATAATAAGTTGCTCTTCTATTTTTTTTGCTATTGGTGCTTTCATGGTGCCTTTTAAGGAATCCGAAAATAACGGATTTTGGTGGGAGTTGTATCACCAGCCAACTCTAAACAATCTACCAGCTCCATTAATGCCGCACTTTTGATATTGATGATACGCTTGAGCTACTGAAGAATGAATTTCCTTTTCAGTTTTTTGATTGGCCCATGAACCAATCAGTCCATTTAAAACATAGGCTTCAGGTGCCATTAGGTTGTTGGTTGAAAGCACGGGATAAGCTTTAGAGTGCAATAAGTGCTCTCTAAAATAGGAGGCGGTTATGCAGCAAATTAATCCCACGTCTCTCACTTTATTGTCAATGCTTTCGTAATGTTTAACATCTACATCCATTAATCCATTATGTCCGTTCATTACTAACAAATCAGCATTTGAATATACTCCTAGTTTTGTGCTTTTCGCCTCAATTGTTTTAGCGCTTGCACCAGAGGTGCCCTCAAAAAAATCGATTAGACAAGCTTCCATTTTGTCCCCACGATAAGCATCAGCCACAACATACACTTTTGCCTTATTGGGAAACTCTTGATAGAATATCACTCTTTCCAAAACAGCCTCACTTAGGTTTTGTTCTGCACTAACTAACTGCCAATTGGCTTGTTTTTTGAAATGTGTTTTTATGCCATACAAAGCACCCCAGTATAAGTTGGTTCTGGGGTTAAACCCATCACCTAGTGTTTTGTTAACGGGGACAATTCCCTGATGGTCATTATCGCAAAGCGGCACCATTACATGAACGACTAAAGGTTGATCATTCGCAATTTTGTCGGCAATTCTTTGCTTACTTTTTGTGCGATCGAATTCTTCATAAACTTTTGGCTCAGGAATTATCTTATTAATCGTTTCTTTAATGATTGTGGGTGGCTTAATTTCAATGTTGGTTGAAGTATTGTCGTTGCTTTGGCAACTGAACAATAAGAGAAAGATCGAAATTAAACTTAGGCTTTTTAGGTGTTTGCTATTCATATTGAGAGAATAACTTTTTAATGATGGTAATTATTGTGGTTTGGATTGACATTATGGGGAGTTTTTAATAATGTCGCGCGTCTCTGACGCGTGAGGTTGGGAAGTTCTCCCAAAAGCTTTCGGAATTTGTCGAACATGCGTTACAAACGCATAGTTCAGCGGTTACTCGACAGAGTCGAGCAACATATTCCAAGCCTAATCTTCCTTCTCGTAATAAATTTTGTAAAACTTACGGCCATCTTCTTCAGTGCCTCTTTCAATTTTAGTTTTGTCGCCATGTATATAAACGTGGAAGTTTTTATCCAGCTTTAAAACGCTTTTAAATGCCCTGCTTTGTTTTTGTACCGCAGGAGCTGAAATGTCAAAATTTTCTTCAATTTCAATGTCTTTTTCCTTGGCAACTGCTTGGTTATATTCTCTATAAGAACTTCTTATCTCTTCATTTTTAAAAACCTTTTCTTCAAACTCTTCTTTGTTGTAAGAGTCGTTGTTTTTAAAATAATCCATGGTGTCGTTAAGCATTTCAATTTTATCGGTTTTGGTTAAACCAAATGCTTCACCCTCAATTTTTTTGGTAACAAAATCTTTAGTGATTTTAAGAATGTCTTTTGTATTGTGAAAAGCATCACTGCTAGGTTTCAACTGTAAAAAATCACTTACCCAATATTTGGCATCACCAAACTTACGGGCATTGTCTATTACCAAAATACTATATCCTAGGTTTTTGCTAGTGTTAAAAACTATGCAGCCTTTGTCTATACCCTTTAGCTCAAAACCAAAATCATGAGCTATGGCATAGCGGTTTTTTACGTCATTCATCTTCAAAAAAGGCACATTGTTTTCACTCTTAAAAATGCCAACTGCGCTTACAATCTCATCATCAAACTGTATTTCGTTAAAGTAGGCTACATTCAACTCTCCGGCTTTAACTTTTGGATGGTCGGAACTTTCGTACAGCAATGAAGCCAAGCTTTCAGAAACTTCTTGAAAGGTGTTAAAGTCATCAAACACTTTAGAGACCAAACTATATACCTCATTCATTTCTAAAGAAACGCTATGGGTAAAATGATGAAAGTCTATCGGTTCAAAAGGCGAAAGAAAGTACTGTAATAAATAGTCCAAACTTTCGGAATTGATAAAGGTTGCTTCATTAGATAAGGCAATGCCACCTTCTAAATGTCGGCTGCCAATGCGGTGGGTTATTAAACGGTCAATGCTTACGTTTTCATAATCAATTGCTATCATTTAACGAAAGTAACCAACGGCAATTGTAGATGGTAATTTTTACTGAATTTTATATGCTTGCTTAATCTACGCTATCGCTTAATCCAAATTTTATGAAAAGCATTTTCATGCCAATTTTTAGCAAATAGGACCAACATGTTATTGGCATTTTCTACCAAGCTTTTGTCATTAATCATTTGGCCATACATATCATGGCTTAGACGTAAATATTCCCAATTGATTAGATCGTTAGTTGATGCCATCAGCAAAATGTCTTGCCCTAAAATTCCGACTTTATTGAGCTCGGGAAAATAAGTAAATGCTGTATGCCAATCGCCTTGAACGGTTATTAGCTTTTCATAGCTTTCTCCAAAATTGTTACTTATGCTAAATGTGTGGCTATAGTTATCATTTAAGTTGAAATGATGTTTGATTATTTGAGTTTGATTTATAGGATAATATCGAAACCTACTGCTGTCATTGCTCATATTTTTAATAAGACTAAATTGCTCAATGTAATCGTTGCCATCATACCTGTTGTTACAAATATTGCTTATCCAAGTGCCTTTTCCATGGTTGGTTTCAATATGTTTAACAAAGCTCAAACAATCTTGAATGTTATCTCTTATGATATTGTCAGTATACTCATAATTAATGTAATGCGAAACATTCGTAGCGTTGTTATCGACATGGTAATTATCAAATGTTAGGTTAGAAATTTTCGCATTGTTGTAGACGGATGTATGGCTAAAAACACGGACATCTTCATCAGTAAAAACATACTTCCCAGGCTGAAAAACCACCGAATCTAACCAGCTACTTGTTCTAATAGACATGGTTTCTTTTTTATGAATAATAGAAATACGAACAGGATATTTACTGGGCACCATTAACATGCCGCTCATCCCTATTATTGGCAAATGGTAAGCGCCACTTTTAAAGGTGGCATGGCCCAATGAATCGTTAATAACACCTCTTTCACAAAACCTTTTCCCAGTGTCAATTTCAAAATTTACTTGGGTTCTTTTGGTTCTTGGAGTTATTAACTCGCCATTAGGAGTGTAGAATTTGAATTCATAAGTGTGAGGTATTGGTTGAGGGCCAGGTTGAGCTATGCAGGTTGAGGCAAATGGAAAAAGCCAAGAAGCGAGCAATAGCATAATTGAACGACTAAATAACACCTAGCTCTTCTTTACTCAACCAACCTTCTCGGCCATCAGCAATTTTAATTAAATACCAATCTTCTTTGCGTTTAACAATTTCAACCTTGGTGCCTTCATTGATGGAATACTTCTGCTTAGATTGTTTTTGGGCCTTGTTTTTTACGGGAGTATCATCTTGTAATACTATAGCAAAACCTTTGTTTTTATCAAATTGATGACGGGTAACTGTAACAATTGAAAACAACAAGAGTAGCACAAACATTAACAAGCTTAGTAAAAAACCAATGCGCTTAAGTAAAGCTTTGGGGTGAAGAATGAAAAGCAAAAGACTACCACAAAACGCGTATAGAATTAACAAGGTTAACCATGTCCAGGTATTGGCTTTAAGTTTAAACGCTATGTTGCGCCATGTACGATTAAGAAACTTGCCTGGTTGAGGTTCGATATTGTCTTTTAACTGATTGCTAATAAAATCTATATTGTCTTTTGCAAATTGATGACTTGGCTTTATTCGCAAGGTTTTTTCATAGTAATAAATAGCTTTGCCAATGGAGCCTTTTTTGTAATGTGCGTTGCCTAAGTTAAAAAACAAGTTTGCTGAAACTTTGTCTTTCTTTTCTAGCTCTCCCCAATACCCAATAGCAGCATCATAAGCTTTTGATTGGTAACTCTCCATGGCAAGGTCATGCATTTGAACAACTTCAGATGCTTCAGTATTTGGTATTAACAAAAATAAAAATGCCAAGATCATCATTGCTTCAATTGATTTTCTACTGAGGTAATAAATTCAACTGCATTGGTAAAGGTTGCGTCCATGTCGCCATCAGTTGGGGGTGCATAAAGCGCAATATCACATGTGTCAATTAATTTAATAAGCTTGGCAGATGTTTCTGTGTTGATATTGTTTTGAGTAAGTGTTGCTGCAATTTGTTCTCTGGATTGTTCGCTGGTTGGCAGGTTGAACTTATCGGTTAAATAGTGTAATACAGCCCTAATGGTTTCATTGTAAAAGCCAGTTCTATCGCCCCTTTCTTTTAGTTGATTGGCAATTTCTAATTTTTTAAGCGCAACCAAATTGGCTTTGTCTTTTTTAATTATGTGTGCATTTTCATTGAGCCGGTTTTCCTTAACTCTTTTAAATAACAGAAACCCTAAAAGTACAATTGGCAGGGCTGTTACGGCAAAGAATGGAACACTGCCAAAAAACGCTTTGTTGGTTTTCCTTAACGACTTTAAATCATCCATTGGAGGGCGAATGTCATCTCCAAAATATTGGTCTTTGTTAAGATCGCTATTGTAGTCGTCTCCTTCTTCAACAATTACCTTGAAACGCTTAGATTTTTTAATTATATATCTTTCAGTTCTTGGGTCGAAATAGCCAAACTCAAATGGACCTAGGTCATACGTGCCAGGCTCTCTTGGGAACAGATAGTATTCATATACCTTATCTCCTTTTGCACCACCGGAAGCATTTATCTTAGGGTCAAAACTTTCAAAACTTTCAGGCAATTCTATAACAGGATCTTCAATTAGTTTAATGTTTCCACTTCCATTTATTCTATAAGATAGCGTAATGGGCTCGTCTGTATACGTTTTAATTGGGCTTAAATTAATAGCGGTTTGAAACTGGCCAACAGCACCAGTGAAGTTTTTGGGTTTGTTTTGCTCAGGAAGGGGCAATACATTTAAGGAAGTCTGTTCGGTTTCATCTACAACCTTATAGTTCTTGGTTCTAACACTCCTATACCAATTGGTTCCATTTTTAGTTGCAGGGTTTGGTTGAGTTCTAATTTGGGCAATCATTTCTACTTGCATTGGTTCAATGATTAACTCGCCAGATCTTTGCGGAAAAACACTAGTTGTCCTTAATGTAGCAACGGTATATAATTTTCCGTTTAACGAATCTTTCTTTTGTGGAAAGCTACGATATTGAGCGCCTTTTTCAACCCAAAACCCCGTATAGCTAGGTTCTTGAGTGATATTTAAACTGCTTACTTTTTGATTGGTGTATAGCTTGTAAACAATTACCACTTGCTCACCAACATAAGGTGCGGTATCACTAAGTTCTGCAATTATAAAAACGTTGTCTTTAACGTATTGCTTCATTGCGTCTTGATCTGTTGGGTCGGGCATTTCCTCTTCACCTTTATCCTTAGTTCCTTTTTTGGCATTTCCTTTACTAACAGGTTTTTTAGTAGATTTTTTGGAAGAAACAAGAATGTTAATGGGCTTTGTAGAAAGTTTTCTGCCAGAAGCAACAATGGTTGCTTGCCCTAATTGGAGCTTACCAGCTTTGGTTGCTTTCACATTGTAAGCATAGCTTAAAGTAGAGCTTCTTTTGCCATTTGCTTTTTGGTTTATAGAAGAGCGGTGTGGACCAGAGAGATATGTAAGGTTAGCAAATTGAGGGGGTTTAAATTTGCTGCCAGAGGCGTTTTTCAAAATAAATTTTACTTGAAAAGGTTGATTTACAGCTACTTTTTTTGGCGCTGATGCTTGGAAACTTACCTGTGCTTTACCAACTGTGCCAATTGCAATTATTGCAAATAATATTGCTAAAATTCGAAACATCAGTTACCAGTCTTTATCTGATTTTACCTTGTTGCCTTTGGCCTTGGCACGCATTACTTTTTGCTGCACTTTTAATTCTTGATTTTCTAGTGCTTTGAGCATTCTTAGCGCTTCTTCTCGGCTCATTTTTTGCATTTCTACTTTCTGCTCTTTCATTTCGCCATCTTCAGGTGGCTTTTGTTCACCTTCTTCTCCAGGTTTTGGCTCCTCTCCTTCTTTTTCTTCTTCTTTGTCTCCTTCACCTTCTCCCTTTTCTCCTTCCTCCTTCTTCTCTTCACTATCTTTTTCTTCTTCTCCTTCTTGGTTTTTTGGCTCCTCTTTTTCCTCTCCGTCTTTTTCTTTTTCCTCTTCTTTCTTTTCTTGTTCTTCTTGTTCTTCTTGATTTTCGTTCTCTTCACCTTCTTCTCCCTCTTCTTCTTCCTGTTTTTCTTGTTCTTGCTGCTCCTGTTGCTGTTTCATGGCTAAAGCATACGACAAGTTGTATTTGGCATCATAGTCTTTAGGGTTATGCTTTAACGAGTTTTTATAGGCTTCAATGCTTTCCTCTAACTGATTGCTTTTTAGCATTGCATTGCCCATATTAAAGTAGCTTTTGGCAATGTCTTCATCATTATCCATATTGCTAATGGCATTGTTAAACTCGGCACTTGCTCCTTCAAAATTATCTTGCTTATACATAGCCCCTCCCAAGTTAAAATTGCCAATGGCGTTGTTAGGGTTTTCAGCAACTGCTTCTTGGTACTTTTCTTCTGCAGTGGCGTAATTGGTTTTTTCATATTCGGCATTGCCTTTACGCAATAGCTTTTTATCAGCTTTTTGCGCAGTGCTGCTTACTGCTAAGCAGGTAGCAAGTGTAATTAATATGATTTTTATAATGTGTGGCATATCAAATATGTTGTATCAAAAATAATTCCATTTGAAGTTATATGGTGTTAAACTTTGGAAATGGCGCTGCTTCCAAACAGTTTACCAAAAAATTTGCTTCTGCGCTCGTAAAGTAAAAACTCAATTAACAGCAAAAGCAAGGCAATTCCTAATGGTATTTGAAACCAATCTTCATAATCAGTATATATTCTTTCTTCAAATTCTTGTTTTTCTATTTGTGCTAGTTGGCCAATCAAAGCTCTTACTTCAGAGTTGTTTTTACTCATTCGATAATAGTTTCCACCTCCTTTGTCTGCAATTTTTTTAAGCATTCCTTCATTTAATCGGCTCATAATAACTTTACCCTGCGCATCTCTTTTGTAAATGCTGCTGCCACTTACTTTGCTTGCGGGTATTGGAGCACCTTGGTCTGACCCTACACCAATGGTAAAAATTGCAATTCCATTGTCTTTGGCTTTTTTAGCCATGTCTTCAGCTTCACTATCATGGTCTTCACCATCAGAAATTATAATAAGTGCTTGGTGCTTCTTATTCTTCTCGTCATGCGACTCCATTGCCAGTTCAATGGCAGCGCCAATAGCAGTTCCTTGGGTTGGAATAACATCTGGGTTAAGGCTATTCATAAACAACTTAGTTGCACCGTAATCTATGGTTAGGGGAACTTGTAAATAGGCGTTGCCGGCAAACACAATTATTCCTATTCTATCATTTTCGAGCCGATCAATTAGCGTGGAAACAGTTTGTTTCGTTTTTTCTAATCGGCTAGGCTTTATGTCTTCCGCCAACATGCTTTTTGAAACATCAATGGCAATAAAAACATCTACTCCTCTGCGCTTTACTTTTTCGGTTTTGGTACCAAACTGGGGATTTGCCAATGCTACAACTAAAAAGAAAACGCTAAGCATCAACAACCCAAATTTTACATATCTTTTAAATATTGGCAAGCCAGGAGTAAGCTTGGCCAAAGTTTCTTTGCCCCCTAATTTTTTAATATTTCTGTTACGCCACCAAACGCCAATTATAAAAAGGAGAATAAATACCGGAATTACCAGTAAGTACCAAAAAAATTGAGGGTTCTCGTATCTAAACATTATGGCGCGGGTCTAAGTATTACGTATCTCAAAAACAATTCTAGTCCAAAAAGTAGCAGTCCAATTCTCGCAAAAACATGAAAGCGTTCAACAAATCGTTTAATGGTAGTTACTTCAATTTTAGTTTTTTCTAACTTGTCAATTTCTTCCCAAATTTTGCCCAATTTTTCGGTGTTGGTAGCCCTAAAATATCTTCCATCAGTTTTTTCGGCAATGGCTTTTAATAGGTCTTCATCAATTTTAACTTCCATGTTTTGATATCTCACGGAACCAAATATTGTTTTAGAGGGATAGGGTGCATAACCTCTTGTACCAACACCAATGGTATATGCTTTGATGCCAAATTCTGCTGCGGCTTCTGCAGCTGTTAAAGGGTCTATATTACCAGCATTGTTTTCGCCATCAGTTAAAAGAATGATTACCTTGCTTTTGGCTTTGCTGTCTTTTAAACGAGCTACAGCATTTGCCACACCCATTCCAATTGCGGTGCCATCCATTAGAACACCACTTTTCACTTCATCAAATAGTTTAAGTATTACATCATGATCAGTAGTTATTGGGCATTGCGTAAAGCTTTCGCCACTAAACACTACCAAACCAACACGGTCGGTAGTTCGGCCTTCAATAAACTGCTTGGCCACATTTTTAGCAGCTTCAATTCGGTTTGGTTTCAAATCTTCAGCCAACATGCTGGTTGACACATCAATGGCAATAACAATATCAATGCCCTCAGCATTAATTTTTTCTTCTTTAAGTGCATTTTGTGGGCGAGCTAAAGCAATAATGATAAAGGCAATGGCTAACATTCTTAAAAGAAAAAGTAACGGCATTAAATAACTCCTAAACCCTCTATTTTTACCAAATGGTGCTAATGAAGGCATCATCATTGCAACATTTCGCTTACGGTATTTTGCCCAATACCAAAATGCTGCAAATGGTATAAGCAGTAGCAAATAGAAGTATGCCGGATTTGAAAAAATTATGTCTTTCACGATTCGCCCCCTTCAATTTCAGTTAAACCATCTGCACTTTCTTGCATTACTATTTCTTTGGTTTCATTAACAAAGCTTTCCGCTTCTGTTAGTGTTAAACCATGCTGATCATCATTAGGTTTAGCCTTTGCAAACTTTACTAAATCGCACATTTGCAAAGTTTTTTCTAAAGATGATTTGTTTTCGTTTTGATAAGCTTTGTGAGTAAATCCCTCAATAATTTCGGCAGTTGTTTTTTCAAGCGTATTTTGTTCAAACCTTTGTTCGATATAGCTTTTTAATATTTCACTTATTTCGCTATAGTAGGCCTTTATCTCTCCTTGTTGCCAAAGCTTTTTCATTTTAAGTTGCTCAAACTGTTCGTTAGCTACAACGTGGGCAGGTAAAATAATTTTTGGAGGAGGTGGTGTGTTTTCCTTTTTGTCTTTTAATTTTTTTACTAGATAAAACAATAAGCCGATTAACAGCAAGCCACCTGCACAACCTAAAATTAAGGGCAAATAATCTCTTAGAGTTAGCGGTACTTCAATGGGCGCTTTTATTGGCATTATGTCTATGCTTGTATCAATTTGCAAACCCATTACTTCAATATTAATAGGCTTAGTTTTTCGAATACTTTTTTTCTCGTCTTTTTTAACGGTTATGTATATAATGGGGAATTGGAATTGCCCGGGCTCATATTTACTAAAAGTATATTCCTTAACAAGCACCTTTTGTTTGTTAATGGTTACTTCTTTAGCTTCCTCTACTTTTATAAAATCAAAATCTTTAAATGATTCAGGAGTTGGCCAATTTACTTCTTCAGCAGTAGCATTGTAAACCTCTAGTTTATAGGTAATCCAATCACCTATGTCATATGCGCTAGTATCTGTGGAATTAAGAATAACCACAGGGTCGGCATGCAAATAGCCGCTGAATAGTATTAAAATAAGCAATAAGAATTTACCTCTAATCACTTTCGTTTCCCCCTATTTTTAAAGAATCCTAATAATGATTTTATGTAATCTTCATCAGTTCTAACTGAAATAATATCGGAACCGCTTTTCAAAAATGCGTTTTTGAAATACTGGTGATTGGTATCGTACCATTCATTGTATTTTTTTCTTACACTTGCACTTGAGGTATCTACCCAAATAGCTTCAGATCCTTCAGCGTCAAAAACCCTAGTTAGCCCAATGTTTTGCAGTTCGCTTTCGAACTTATCATAAACTTTAAGGCCAATTATATCGTGTCTCCTTGCAGCAATTTTTAAAGCATCACTATACTTATCATCAATAAAATCGGATATACAGAAAACAATACTTCTTTTTTTATTAACGCTGCTCATAAAGCTTAAGGCTTCTGCAATGTTGGTGCCCGATTCGCTGGGCTCAAAACCTACTAGCTCGCGTATTATTCTAAGTATGTGTTGTTTCCCCTTTTTTGGTGGAATATAAAGCTCAACTTTATTGCTAAACATTATTATGCCAACCTTATCATCATTATGTATAGCTGAAAAAGATAAAATGGCCGAAATTTCGGTGATTATATCGTTTTTCATGTCCTTGTTAGTGCCAAAGAAAGCTGATTTGCTCACATCAATCATAAGCATAACAATTAACTCACGATCTTCTTCAAAAACCTTAACATAAGGACTGTTAAAGCGGGCAGTAACATTCCAATCAATAGTTCTTATTTCGTCTCCGAACTGGTATTCTCTTACTTCACTAAAAGACATACCTCTGCCCTTAAACACACTATGGTATTCACCAGTAAACAAGTGGTTTGAAATTCCTCTCGCTTTGATTTCAATTTTACGAACTTTTTTAAGCAGCTCTTGGGTGTCCATCTTTAAAATTAAGGTACTTCAACTTTGTTTAAAATTTCGCTAACAATGTTTTCTGAGGTAATGTTTTCAGCCTCAGCTTCATAAGTTATGCCAACTCTATGTCGCATAACATCAGTGCAAATTGCGCGCACGTCTTCAGGTATTACGTAACCTCTGCGCTTAACAAAGGCATGGGCTCTTGACGCTAAGGCAAGATTAATTGTAGCTCTTGGAGAACCACCATAGGAGATTAAGTGCTTCATATCTTCCATGCCATAATTTTCAGGATTACGTGAAGCGAAAACGATATCCAAAATGTAACGTTCAATTTTTTCATCCATATAAATTTCTCTCACAACATCTCTAGCTCTGAGTATCTGCTCGGGCTTAACTATTGGAGTAATCTTAGGAAACTTACCTGAAACATTTAATCGCATAATTTGCTTCTCTTCCTCTTTACTCGGATAAGATATTACCACTTTCATCATAAACCTATCTACTTGGGCTTCAGGTAAAGGGTAAGTTCCCTCTTGCTCAATTGGGTTTTGGGTTGCCAAAACCAAAAACGGCTCTTGTAGTTTAAATGTGTTTTGACCAATAGTTACTTGTCTTTCTTGCATGGCCTCTAACAATGCACTTTGCACTTTTGCGGGAGCACGATTTATCTCATCAGCCAAAACAAAGTTGGCAAATATGGGCCCTTTTTTTACAATAAATTCATTTTTTGGTTGATTGTATATCATGGTACCAACTACATCTGCAGGAAGCAAATCAGGCGTAAATTGAATTCTACTAAACTTAGCTTCAATGGATGATGATAAGGAGTTAATTGCCAAAGTTTTTGCTAAACCAGGCACACCTTCTAGCAAAATATGACCTTGGGCCAATAATGCAATCATTAAT
>Ga0209828_1002811_pt1 | contig 13941 bp, 8 predicted proteins | sample MaitaG_FD_187429 | JGI IMG/M metagenome (GOLD analysis project Ga0209828, IMG submission 187429) | Marine algal microbial communities from Maine, USA - Maine_Asex2 metaG (SPAdes) (version 2) | ecosystem: Host-associated > Algae > Red algae > Unclassified | place: Maine, USA | collected 2015-01-05 | reverse complement strand
ATCATTTTCGTAAAAGAAATAGTATTGCCTGCCGGCGGCCATCTTTCCCATCGCTAGAAAGAAGCAAAGATCTAGGCTTTACCTGGTTCATAGCGGTATTTGGAACAATATGTACTAAATCCACAAAACTCGCTACGCTCAGACAGTTGTGGCTTCTTCACGTAAATATTACTCCAAATCCCTAAACCAGCTAAGGCCAGGGGGGAGTTTCGGATAATGAATGACAAGTGCATGAGTAAAACTCGGACTACTTGCTTATTTTAAAATTTCATCGTTTCTAGTAGGCTTCGCCTATGGCTCATTATCAAGATCTACTTCTACATCATTTTCGTAAAAGAAATCGTATTGCCTGCCGTCGGTCTTCTTTCCCATTGCTGGAAAGAAGCAAAGATCTAGGCTTTACCTGGTTCTTAGCGGCATTTGGAACAATATTTACTAAATCCACAAAACTCGCTACGCTCAGACCATTGTGGCTTCTTCACGTAAATATGGCTCCAAATGCCTAAACCAGCTAAGGCCAGGGGGGAGTTGCTGATAATAAATGACAAGTGCATGAGTAAGATTCGAACTACTTGCTCATTTTAAAAATTCATCGTTCCTAGTAGGCTTCGCCTACGGCTCGAGAAGCTAGACGATCAGGCTATAAGCGTTGCCGCATGAGCTGCCTAGAAGGGGAGCGCGTAGCGATCAGACCGTGACGAGCGAAAGTGTAGAGCTGGGGGCCGAGTGACAACGAGCCTGGCAGGGAGCGACCCGGAGGTACGATGGGTCATGCCCCAATAATAAATATCTTGTATGCTAAAACCGTCTCGAATATTCTCTTATAAGTATAAGAATAAAGTGAATGGTGTATTAAAATTCGGTACTCAGCAAATAAATCAAAATGTCATGTATGTGAAAGTCTGTTATTTTTTCTATTTTGATATTAAACAATCAAAACAATGCTTATGAAAAACCTTTACCTCAGCTTGGCTCTATTATTCTTTTTAAATATAGGCTACTCTGCATTACCTCAAGGAACAACTGCTCCAGACTGGACATTGACAGATATAGATGGAGAAACGCATCATCTATATGATTATTTAGATCAGGGAATTCATGTGATTTTGGATTTTTCAGCTACATGGTGTGGACCTTGTTGGAATTATCATAACAGTGGGGTTATGGAGGCACTATGGGAGGACTACGGCCCAGACGGAACAGGAGAGATTATGATCTTTATGGTGGAGGGCGATTCGGATACAAATCTGGCATGTCTATACGGATCCAGTGGATGTAATAATACAACCTATGGAGATTGGACTCAGGTACCTTATCCTATACTGAATCTAGAGGGGTCAGATCTGAGTTATACGACCGCTTATAATGTTACGTACTGGCCAACGATTTACGGAATCAATGCCAATGATTACGCTACGTATGAAGTGGGACAACCGAATGCAACTGGCTGGGAGGAAATATTCTTCCAATCTTTTGCTATGGCAGCAGCGCCTACTGCAGATCCTGGGACTTGTTCTCTAGATGGTTCTGTGTATTCTAATGTAACGGGTGGGGCTGGATCTCTGAATTATCTATGGTCTAATGGTAATAGTAATACGAATCTTATCAATGTACCTTCTGGTGTTTATGGACTTACGGTCACAGATAATAATGGTGTGTTTGTAACAAGTGAAATAGAACTTGTAAATGGAAATACGGATATAGAAATCATGTCAGAAATCATAGATAATATAAACTGTTACGGAGATGGAAATGGATCTATAACTGTGGATGTAGCTTCTAATTCTGGCTTGACTTACAACTGGTCTAATAACGAATCTACCGCTGCAATTTCTAATCTAGAGCCTGGTATATATGAACTTACGATTACGAATACTAGCAATGATTGTGAAATATACGATGCTTTTTTGATTTTTGAACCAGACGAATTAGAGGTCGAATTATCATCAGAGGATGCGATATGTGGCGACGATAATGGTATAATAGATGTATATATATATGGTGGGGTAGAGCCTTATGAGATATCTGTCAATGGTAATGAAATAGGAGGTGCATCAGCGGCGGGCTTGCAGCCTGGACCTTATGATGTGGATATAGTGGATGATAATGGATGTACGGTATCTACTTTTATCACTGTATTGTCGCAGGAAGCGCCAGAGGCAGTGGTAAGTAATGCTTCAGGTATTATAAACTGTGATCAGAGTACCGTGTTGCTAGAAAGTGTAGGTTCAACTACTGGATCAAATATCAGTTATAGCTGGTACAATAGTTCTAACAGTCTGATAGGTGATGAAGCGACGGTAGAGGTATCTGAAGCGGGAGAATTTACCTTAGAGGTCATAGATGATTTTACAGGATGTAGTACGGTAGTTTCTATAGTTGTAGAGGCAGATACAGATATTCCTGCGATAGCTCTTGCTAGCGAAGGTGTACTTACTTGTGATGTTACAAGCGTAACTATAAACAGTGAGGGGTCTGAGTCAGGAGCAAATATTTCTTACATGTGGACAGATGCAGCAGGTGTTATGCTAGGAGAAGGAACTGAGCTGGAAGTAGGTGATGCTGGAGCTTATACACTTTCTGTTTCTAATAGTCTTACGGGCTGTAGTTCTGAGTTGACCACTAGTGTAGAGGCAGATACTGAGACACCAGAAGTAGCGCTCGGGATAGAGACGCTACTGAATTGTAATACAACGCTACTGACCTTAGAAGATGGCGCAAGTGAAGATGCATCGTTCAGTTACTCATGGGCTTATACAGATGCAGATGGAAATATTGTTGCAGCGGAAGGTCCTCTAGATGTGACGGAGGCAGCTACTTATATCGCCGTAATAACGCATGCAGGAAATGGGTGTATGTCTATGCAAGATGTCAATATAGAGGCTGATCTAGAAGCTCCAGAAGTAATCCTTCCTGAAGTGAATTATATATTAGATTGTTCAGATGCTGCGATAAGCTTAGATGTAGAAACGTCAGAAGGCCATGTTATTGCTTGGACAACAGAGGACGGAAATATAGCGGCAGGTAATAATTTAGCTATGCTTTCTGTAGATCAGGCAGGTACTTATACCGTTCTGGTAACTAATCCTGTCAATGGATGTACGACTACTGAGTCCGTGATGGTAAGTTTAGAAGATAATGAACCAGTAGCGATATTTGATTTTAATATAGTTGGGACTGATGTTACGATGCAAAATAATTCTGAAGGAATGGATAATACGTATGCTTGGGATTTTGGAAATGGAGAAACATCTACAGAAGAAAATCCTACAGTTACATTGACAGAAGGAACATATGACTTATGTCTTACGGTAACTAATGACTGTGGAACGGATACAAATTGTTCTTCCGTATCCATAGGAGGTCCATTGCAATCTAGTGGTACAGTAGGGGAGATCTTATGTTTTGGAGATGCTACGGGTACGATAAATCTGAGTATATCAGGAGGAGCACCGACCTATGTTATAGATTGGTCAGGTCCTAGTGGTTATAGTTCTGATGAGGAAGATATCACAGGCTTAACAGCGGGAACTTACACCGTTACTATTATAGATGCTGACGAAACGGTTCTTACACAAGAGTATACGATAACAGAGCCTACAGCGATCACTTCTGCAGACGAGCTTATAATAGACGATGAAGCCAATCTAGGAAGTGGGTCTATAGATGTCAATATATCAGGAGGGACAGGAAGTTATACCTTCTTATGGAGTAATGGTGAGACTACAGAGGATATTACTGGACTGACTACAGGTGATTATACCCTAGAGGTAACAGATGCGAATGATTGTCTTTCTACATTTACTTATACCGTAAACAATCTCATCAGTTCGCTCAATGAGATTACTAATATATCTAGCCTAAGTGTATATCCACAGCCAGCATCTAAGAGGCTTATGATAAACCTAGCGTTACACGAGGCGTCGGAATTTCAGGTAGAGCTGATCAATGTTTCTGGTGTATTATTACAAAAACATACGATAAACGGGAAGAACATTACAAAAGAACTCTCTCTTATAGATGTGGAAAGTGGGTATTACATCCTCCGAATTCTAGAAGAAGAAAAAGCTTACACACAGGGAGTTATTGTAATTAAATAATAAATAAGACTATAGTTATATGAATAATTTATAGTCTGATGTGTAGAAAAACTGATTGAGAATCAGCTTCTTAATCAGTTTTTTTATGGATTAATTTTAGGTAATGATATGTTTTGTACATAGAAATTGCAGTGTGCTAAAAGCGTCTCAATCGGTATTATTGTGAAAATAAGGTTCAGAAAGATAAATAAAGTTTTCATGACAGCATATGGAAAAGGATGTTGTCATAAGACTTGTAATAGTTCATATAAAAAATAATTGCAATAATGAATAGATAGTTAGATGCTTTTAGTGTGTTGAATTTCAGGAAGTTAGGTTTCTGAGAGGATTGGTAAATCTCTAAAAGATAAAAATAATTTATATTTTTTTTACTCAGAATGAACTAAAACCCCAAAAGTGTCGTTTCTTTAATTATGGTAGGGATATTAATTAATATATCTCGCCTATTTACATTTATATAATATAACAATGAGTAACGGTACAGTTAAATTTTTCAACGAAAGCAAAGGATTTGGATTCATCACACCAGACGATGGTTCAAAAGACGTATTTGTTCATGCAAATGGATTAAACGGCACTACAATTAATGAGGGAGACAAAGTCTCTTATGATGTGGAGGAAGGAAAGAAAGGATTGAATGCAGTTAATGTCTCAGTGAACTAACACGAAGATATAAATCTGAAATTTGTAAGGCCTGTCATTTTTTGACGGGCCTTTTTTGTTATTGGCAGAAATCTCACAAACTCAGATACTGTTTTGAGCCTTAGAATATCTGTATATAATTTTTCATTACCCTGAGAGTTTATTAGTTTCACTACTATATGAAGTTTACTTCTCGGCAGGTATTCCTTTTGTGCTGTGTAATACTTTTTTGCACGAATATGTTCTACTATCCTAAATGGAAGAAGGGAGATACGGAAGCAACTATCTCTTGGGATGCATCTGGATATTATATGTACTTGCCTGCAATATTTATCTATAAGGATATAAAGCAATGTAGATTCAAGGATGATATTCTACAAAAGTATAAGCCTACGCCTAATTTTCAACAAGCGTTTAAGCATGAGAATGGGAATTACGTAATGAAATACCCGATAGGACAAGCAATACAGTACAGTCCATTTTTTGCTATGGCTCATCTATATGCCAAAAGTTCTGAGCACTACGAAGCCGATGGTTTCTCTAGGCCCTATCAGTTTATGATGTCCATAGGAAGTTTATTCTTTGCTTTTATAGGCTTATTTTTCACAAGGAAATCTTTGCTTTGCTACTTCCCTGATAAGGTCGTCTCCTACACTTTACTTGCCCTCATTCTGGGTAGTAACTATCTGAATTATGCAGCTATAGACGGAGCAATGACGCATAATAATCTGTTTACTATATATGCCATTCTGATATATGTCAGCATATATTATTACAGACGACCTAGTAAATTGCTAGCGATAGCTATTGGTCTACTTTGCGGTCTGGCAACCATCACAAGGCCTACTGAATTGTTATCTATCATTATACCACTAGGCATAAGTATAAGTCCTCCTTTTATTGCGGGGATAAAAGAGAGAGTTATTTTTTTATGGGAGCATGTTTTCGAAATTCTCTTAGCACTAGGAGTAGGTTTTTTGACAATGATGATACAACCTCTTTATTGGAAATATGTCTCTGGAGACTGGATAGTATATTCTTATGAAGACCAGGGTTTCAGTTGGCTCCGACCACATCTCATCGATGGTATATTCAGTTATAAAAGTGGCTGGCTGATGTATTCTCCGCTGATGGTTTTTTCATTAGTGGGATTCTACTTTCTATATAAAAAGTATAAGTCAATATTCTTAGCGTGTTTTATTTTTTCCGCTATTTTTATTTATGTAGCGTTCGCTTGGGATATCTGGTGGTATGGAGGTTCCTTAGGTCAGCGTACAATGGTACAAGCATATGCAGTATTAGTTTTTCCATTAGCAGCTTTCTTTAGTTGGCTTAGAGGTCGTTCGGTTATAGCCAAAAACATTTTTGGGATTTTTATACTTTTATTCATCTACCTGAATTTATGGTTTACCCATCAGGCACACAGAGGTGGATTGCTAGTGCCAGGGCAGATGACTAAGTATTATTACTGGAATACGATCGGCACCTTCAAAAAGAATCCTGAGCATCTTAAGTTATTGGATACTAAACATATCGTTACGGGCAATAGAGAAAATGTGAAAGAGATCTTCAGAGGGATGGAAAAAGGAGAACCCTATGCATTGTATTCGGATATGCAGTTTACACCAGAATATAATTTCTCGGTAGATGATAAGCCTCCCTGGATCAGGGCGAAAGTGAAGGCTCGGATCAAATCTAAAGAGTGGAATTTCTGGAAGATGACTCAGTTTACGGTTAAGTTTAAAGAAAAAGGAGAGGAAGTGCAATCTAACTTTATAAGAATGCAGCGTCATATGCAACCTAATCAAACGAAGTATATTCATATAGATGTAAGGGCACCCAAAAAAGACTATGATTCTATTTCTATTATTTTCTGGAATGCCGAGAGTCCCAAGGAAATATTCTTGAGCGAGTTAGTTGTGGAAGGATATGATCGTAATTAAAAATAAGTTCTTATAGGCGTCTTCGCCTAACTTATGAGAGAGCAATTTATTGGTACTCTTAAAAAAGAACCTTAGCCCGTCGCTTTAGCGGCATCGAGGGAAGCCAGCCCACGCGACAAGCAATTAAAGCGACAAGAATTTTGGTTCTTTTTTTTCCGACTGAAAAATGAACAGTGTCAATTGCTGAAAATGATGATAATGAATAGAAGCAAATGTTTATAGCAATCAATATCTCATTTAAAACAAACCAGTGTTTTGATTATAAATGTTTGTAGTCAGTGGACTACAAACAGCAATCGATCTGCTCTTATACTTTTATTTTTTTAAGCAAATTTAAAATGTCAAAATATCAGCCCATTTCAGTATGTATTATATTATACCAATTTAGTTTAGAATGACGGTAATCATTTATTTTGTTCTTCATGTTCCTTCGTTAAAAAGCCTCGCCGAACCTATGGGTTCTTTGCTAGCCCGCCCGCTAAGCGGTTCTCTTATTTAAAGCACCTTCGTACTTTATTCGACTACGTCGAACTCATTCGTTCTTGCCTTGATCCATTTTGAACAATTCTAAATCCTTTTCCGTCATCTAAAAATAGAAATGGTATTACTAAAAAGATGGGTGCTATAGCTATACAGATTTTTTCCATAGCGTAGTTTATTAGAGTACTAGGAATTCAGAACAATCATATGTATTTCTAATTTAAATAATTAGTAGACTGCTGAATTAGAACTTGCTGAATTAGAACTATGCCTCTTTCATCTTATCTTTCAGCTCCACTAATTTTAGCATACATTCTACTGGCGTCATGGCATTGACATCTAGCACCTCTAGTGCATTAGCGATCTCCTTATGTTTAGGATCATCATAGCTAAACATTTGTAGCTGGAATTGTTGTGATGGTGGCGAGGGAATCCTTATCGCATCTTTAGACCCATTGGTAACAGATTTTTTTTCTAGTTCTTTTAGAATTTCCTCTGCTCTTCGCAAAATTTCCTTAGGCATACCGGCAAGTTTAGCGACATGGATACCAAAACTATGTAAGCTTCCACCTGCCACCAGCTTTCGTAAAAATATGACTGTATTACCTGTTTCCCTAGTGGATACATTATAGTTTTTTATACGTGGATATTGGTTGGCAAGTTCGTTCAGCTCGTGGTAGTGGGTAGCGAATAAGGTTTTAGGTCTTGCAGCAGCGTTTTCATGTAAATATTCGGCTATAGACCATGCTATAGAGATGCCGTCATAGGTACTCGTCCCTCTTCCTATTTCGTCAAGTAGAATCAGACTTCTATCCGTAATATTATTCATGATATTAGAGGTCTCATTCATTTCTACCATGAAAGTAGATTCTCCACTAGATATATTATCCGAAGCACCTACTCTAGTGAAAAGCTTGTCTACGATACCTATACTTGCAGACTTAGCAGGAACAAACGACCCCGCCTGTGCAAGCAAAACAATCAGTGCACTCTGTCGTAGGACGGCAGATTTCCCCGACATGTTAGGACCTGTGATCATAATGATCTGCTGGTCTTCATTGCTGAGGAAAAGATCGTTAGGAACATAGTTATCACCTAGCTTCATCTGTTGCTCTATCACAGGATGCCTGCCTTGTTTTATGTCAATAACTAGAGTATCATTTATTTCAGGCTCGCAGTAGTCATGCTTGTATGCTAGCTTCCCAAAAGAAAGCAAACAATCTATCTTAGCCAGAAGGTGCGCATTGAGCTGGATGCTTTCCATATAGCCAGCAAGAAATACAACGATCTCATTATAGAGGGAGCTCTCCAGGTTCTGGATAAGATCCTGTGCATTAAGTATTTTAGTTTCTAGTTTTTTTAGTTCGTCTGTAATATACCGTTCCGCATTGGTAAGGGTTTGCTTACGTATCCAGTTGTCTGGGATTAGATCTTTGTTTTTGTACTTGTTTGTAACTTCTAGGTAATAACCGAAGACATTATTAAAGCCTATTTTCAGATTTGCTATACCCGTTCTTTCCGCTTCTACTACCTGTATATCTGTCAATAACTGTTTACTGTTATTAATGGTATTTCTAAGATCATCTAACTCTGCGTTATAACCTTCTTGGATGCAGTTACCTTTCAGTACATTGACAGGTGGATCTTCCTGTAAGGAATCTTTTATTTTCAGAATCAGTTTCTCTGAGGGATTTATCTGATCTGCTAGCAATATGAGTTCCTCATTTTCTGTATGCTGCAATAAGTCTTTTATCACTGCAAAACACTCTGCCGCATTTCTAAGCGCAATAACCTCTTTAGGGTGGATTCTTCCTGTAGCAATCTTAGAAACCATTCTTTCTAGATCACCTATTTTCTTCAGGTAACTTTCTACTTCATCTGATAATTCTAGATGACTTTTAAAATGTCCTACAGCCTTATGTCTTGCTTTTATTTTGTTAGCAGAAAGCAGTGGCATCAGAATCCATTGCTTTAGCATTCTTGCACCCATAGGGGTAGTTGTCCTATCTATAATATCAGTGAGCGAACTGCCTGTATGGTGCTGAGAAAAGACAAGCTCTAGATTTTTTATCGTAAAGCTATCTAGCCACATAAAGTCCTCAGCCTGTATGCGAGTAATTTTTGTAATGTGATCTAGATGATTTTTTTCTGTCGACTCTAGATAATGTAAGATACTACCTGCAGCTATCTGAGCGGCTTCCAGTTTATCTATACCGAAACCCTTTAGTGTAAGTACACCAAACTGAGCAAGGATTTTTTCTCTTGTAAAATCTGTTTGGTAGATCCACTCGTCTAACTGATATGAATAATACTGATCTTGGAAAAGATCGTGGTAGAGATTCTTCTTTGCTTTAGAGATTAAGATCTCAGCAGGGGAGAAGCTATTGACTAGTTTTTTGATCAGTTCTGCATTCCCTTCGGCCACGTAAAATTCTCCAGTGGAGATATCTAGGAAAGAAATACCGTAGAAATTATTTTTCTCTATCTGTATGCTACATAGAAAGTTGTTTTCCTTGTGGTTGAGTAATTTGTCATTAAGCGTAACACCTGGGGTAACCACATCGGTGACACCTCTTTTTACAATCTTCTTTTCTTTACTCGGTTTTTCTAATTGCTCACAGATGGCTACTCTAAAACCTGCTTTCACTAGCCGAGGAAGATACAGGTCTAAAGAATGGTAGGGGAAACCAGCCAGTTCTATCTTAGAACCTCCATTGTTTCTTTTTGTCAGGATAATACCTAGTGCTTTAGAAGCCTTGATCGCATCTTCGCCAAAGGTCTCATAAAAATCGCCCACTCTAAATAATAGGATAGCATCACTATATTTAGCTTTCAGTTCAAAGTACTGAACCATTAAGGGGGTAGGTTTTTTCTTTTTTTCCGCTTTCTTCACCTTCTTTTCTGTGTGTGCTCTAAGGTATAAAAACCTTTATAGATCTAGAAAGATACAAGATAAAAAGCCATCGTTTTATCATGATTCATGCGATTAGCTTCTTATTATTTATGTCAAATAAACTATATCTATTGATTATCAATATGTTACTTATTTACTTTCTATAAGCTAAATGGTGTTTTATATAATAAATAATGATAACTTTGCACCCGTTAAAAATCTGTCACTTGATATTCAAGTTAGATGGATATGGTTGAACCATTGTAAATTTTAATAAAAATATGTCAGTAAAAATTAGATTAGCGAGAAGAGGACGAACAAAGAATCCTTATTATCACATCGTGGTAGCCGATGCAAGAGCTCCAAGGGACGGTAAGTTTATAGAAAAAATAGGAATGTATAATCCTATGACAAAGCCTGCCACTATAGATCTTGATAGAGATAGAGCATTTGATTGGTTAAACAGAGGTGCACAGCCGACTGATACCACAAAAGCAATCCTTAAATTCAAAGGTGTACTGTACAGAAAACATCTTATGAGAGGTGTAGCTAAAGGTGCTATGACAGAAGAGCTTGCCATGAAGAAATACCAAGAATTTGTAGATGCTAAGGAGTCTAAAGTAGCTGCGAGATTCGAGGAAACTAGAATAGAAAGAGAAAATTACTGGAAAACACTTTCTGGTGAGATTAAGCCTAAACAGGCTAAAAAAGTAGACGAAGATACGGCAGCAGCCTTTAGAGAAGATGGGGCAGATGCTACACCAGCTGTAGAAGGAGCCGAAGGTGATAATAAAGCACCAGAAACAGTTGCAGCAGCGGCAGTAGCAACAGAAGTTGTGGCAGAAGCAGCAGCGAAAGTTGAGGAGAAAGCAACAGATGCACCAGTAGCTGAAGCAGAAGCGAAAGTAGAGGATAAAGCAACAGAAGCAGCAGCACCTAAAGTGGAAGAAGCAGCCAAAGTTGACGAGAAAGCAACAGAAGCAGCAGCACCAGTAACGGAAGCAGCACCAGTAACGGAAGCAGCACCAGCAACAGAAGCAGCAGCACCAGTAGCGGAAGCAGCAGCAGAAACTGTAGAGCAAATAAAAGAGGTAACAAACACTGCAAAAGAAGCAGCATCAGAGATGGTAGAAAAAATGAAGGAAGTGGCATCTGATGCAAAAGATGCAGTAGCAGATGTTGTAGAGAAAATAAAAGATGCGGCGACTGACGCTACAGAAGAAAGCAAATAAGACTAATATTTTTTAGAATCTTTCTGGAGCAACTATACCTAGAAAGATAAAAACAAGATTGTAATAAGAAACCTAGTTAGGCCTAATATCCTCGCTAGGTTTCCTAATATTAATAGCAAAACTCATTTTTATGAAACCTTTAGACATTAGATATTCTACTATACTGGATGATATTAAAGTAAGTATTCAGAATTCTCCTGAATTACAAACTTATTTAGATGAGGAAGAAGATGAACAATACAAAGCGTTTCAAGAAAAGTTTGAACCGTCACTACACGAATTATACGAAAGGGTAGCTAGAGAGAATCCATTGCAGTTAGAATCTTTTGAGAAGTATCTTCTAGATCCAGAATTCGAAGGATTATACTTACCTAAGGTGCTAGGTTATTCTGTGCTTAGAGGAGAGGTGAATGATCTTATAAAATATTCGAGGCCACAGAATCACTTCAAAGATATCTTATTAGCTATAGCGAATTCATCTAATTTTGATCAGGTAAGAAATAGAGCTGGGCAGTCGATACAGATAGGATTTGCACTCAGTAGTGATATCTGGATCTCTAACTTGCTAGAGAAAGTAGAAAACAAAAAAGTAAGATCATATCTTCTGTCTCAGAAGATAGATAAGTATAGACATGAGCCATCCAGAAGGACAGGACTTGTCAAGTATAGAAAGCAATTTGAGTCACTGGTATTTAACTCTACAGACTTTCCTAAAACCAAGGCAGAGTTGAATCTAAATGCTCACTCTATGGATAGATTCCTTAGATATAGAGCTAAGGCAGGGTTTGATAATTCTAGCTTTTCATCAGAGATACTAGAGTTAGTACAGAACAAAGAACTCAGATCTGAATCTAAGTATGCAGATATACTCATGCTTATTGCCAGAGACTATTCTCAAGATATTGTTCCACAAGTAACTGCTGCTTTTGATGAATTAAGAACTAAGCCAGGATTTGCAGATTGGTTCTTTAAAAATATGTTAGATTTTCTGACTACTTCTACAAAAGGTGTATCTGGAGAATCTGAAAAAAGATTAGCAGCTTGTCTTTCTAGATCTACAGATGATAAGATAACGCAATACTATAATACAATCGATACAGTCCATGGGAAAGGTGTAGTTCACGATGATAGTATAGAAAAAGTACGAGAATATTACTATCAGAATGCAGGTAGGTCTACAGAAAACGCTTGTATAAGAGAAACTATTAAAGGTTATTTCCAAACATTTCTAGGTAATTTGCCAGAAGAGGACTACGCTGAATATTTCGAGATCAACAAAATATTTGCTCAATACATGGAAATCTTCTCTAACCAGAAGTTTAACCAAGATATTAAGCAGATGAGCATGAAATACGTGACGAAGCTCAAGAAAAAATATCCAGACAAGAGAGGTAGAGATTATCAAGATTTTAAGAAATTTGTCAAAACTACTTTTGTTGATTTTGGGTTTATGACAGAGAAGCAATTGAAGGAATATTTTAAGACAAAGCGTAAAAAGCCACCTGTGGCTAAAGCTTAAAATAAGAAGATCGATCTATTTTTCTATTCCGTTCGTAGATAATTGTGTACTTATGAGATGCTTATCCTTTATATTGACAACAATATGATAAGACAAGGTAAAGAAGCCATCTCTGCTTATTTTGACGCCTTGCCGGCGATAGGAGAATACGGCTTAATCAAGTATTTTATACTTTCGGGCATTTTAGGAGTTATTGTTGCTATAGGCTTGTTTATTGCAGCACAAGGTCTAGGTACTTATGTAACAGATTTTGCAGATGCATTCTATAAAATAAGCTTCGGGAAAAAGTATTTTTCGACAGCTATAAGTTGGATTTCTACTGCTAGCTTTGTCATCGCTTTTTCATTTATATTTAGATATGTGATGCTTATTGTTCAGGCTCCTCTTATGAGTCTGATCAGTGCAGAGATAGAAAAAAAACATACAGGTATAGAGCCAGAAAAATTCTCAATGGCTAAGGCACTAGGAGATTTGTTGAGGGGAATTAGGATCGCCTTGAGAAATATTTCTAGAGAACTACTACTGACTATACTGCTTATGTTGATTGGGCTGTTTCCCTTATTTAGTATTTTTTCTGCGATAGGTATTTTTATGGTTCAGGCCTTCTATGCTGGTTTTGGTAATATCGATTACTACCTAGAACGTAGAATGAATGTTAGGGAAAGTGTAGGGTTCGTAAAAGAGAATAAAGGTATGGCAATGGGTAATGGTATTGTGTATCTAGCTATCTTGCTCATCCCGATTTTAGGTGTCATGTTTGGTCCTGCTTTAGGAACCATCAGCGCGACATTGGATGCTTTAGATTATGAGATAGATTAATTTTTGTGGGATGGATTATATAGTTTCTAAACTTGACTTATGCTAACTCTTACAGTTCACTTGGTATTCCATCTTAGATTTTGACTGGATTATTTCCTTTAAACCACTAGGAACAATTATATGCGTCTGATACTTTCTTCTAGCGTTACTGTGATGATTCCATGGAAAGAATAAATTAATTAATAAGTATAATACCAATTCTAGTTTAGAATGACGGTAATTATTTATTTTGTTCTTCATGTTCCTTCGTTAAAAAGCCTCGCCGAACCTATGGGTTCGCCTACGTTTTTTGCCTTGATCCATTTTGAACAAT
>Ga0209828_1002807_pt1 | contig 13955 bp, 16 predicted proteins | sample MaitaG_FD_187429 | JGI IMG/M metagenome (GOLD analysis project Ga0209828, IMG submission 187429) | Marine algal microbial communities from Maine, USA - Maine_Asex2 metaG (SPAdes) (version 2) | ecosystem: Host-associated > Algae > Red algae > Unclassified | place: Maine, USA | collected 2015-01-05 | reverse complement strand
TGGAGTTTGCTATTCCAAGTTTCAATCCTTGTTGTAATGGAAGTGGGTGAAGAAGTTTATTTAAAGGCACTCCAGCTAGAACACTATCCAGTTTCAATCCTTGTTGTAATGGAAGTGGGTGAAGAAGATTTGAATTACGCTGGATTTGAGCAAAGCGAGATTGAGTTTCAATCCTTGTTGTAATGGAAGTGGGTGAAGAAGCCATTCAACGGGCTTTCCTGTTTTTTCAGAATAGTAGTTTCAATCCTTGTTGTAATGGAAGTGGGTGAAGAAGGACTAAAACAATACCACTAATGTCTATACAGGACAAGTTTCAATCCTTGTTGTAATGGAAGTGGGTGAAGAAGTTGAAGGATTTGCAAAAGAAATAGCTTTTTTAAATGCGTTTCAATCCTTGTTGTAATGGAAGTGGGTGAAGAAGATGTAAAGCCAGCAATAAAAGAATTATTGGCTTGGGTGTTTCAATCCTTGTTGTAATGGAAGTGGGTGAAGAAGTCTGTATTTTTTGAAGTCTGCTTTTGCAGCTATCTTGGTTTCAATCCTTGTTGTAATGGAAGTGGGTGAAGAAGAAACCTTAATTTACTACAATGTTGTAGCTAAAAGGCGTTTCAATCCTTGTTGTAATGGAAGTGGGTGAAGAAGATTGATTGGAGTTTATTTGGTATTGACCCATCTACAAGTTTCAATCCTTGTTGTAATGGAAGTGGGTGAAGAAGTGTTTGCTTTTCTTAATGCTGGAATTGAAGTGTCTGGGTTTCAATCCTTGTTGTAATGGAAGTGGGTGAAGAAGCATCGGAACAATAAAGGTTTGCCAGAGCAATGCCAGTTTCAATCCTTGTTGTAATGGAAGTGGGTGAAGAAGTTATCTACTTTGTTGGAACATCTTACAACATATTGAGTTTCAATCCTTGTTGTAATGGAAGTGGGTGAAGAAGAGCTTGAAGATGGAAATTGTATTTACAGCACAACATGTTTCAATCCTTGTTGTAATGGAAGTGGGTGAAGAAGAACCTTTACCTTTTGACTTACAATTACTTCATCGTAAGTTTCAATCCTTGTTGTAATGGAAGTGGGTGAAGAAGTTTATTGAGCAAAATGATACCCAGCTATTTAATAGTAGTTTCAATCCTTGTTGTAATGGAAGTGGGTGAAGAAGAAAAAACGCTTACAAAAACTACAAGATAAAATTAGGGTTTCAATCCTTGTTGTAATGGAAGTGGGTGAAGAAGAGAACAAATTTGCCCACAAATTTTAACACCTTAATTGTTTCAATCCTTGTTGTAATGGAAGTGGGTGAAGAAGATTGTTTGCAAATATATACAAAAAAAAGGCTACTCAAGTTTCAATCCTTGTTGTAATGGAAGTGGGTGAAGAAGACGGCAAAAATGATGTAAATGAATGGGTAGTAGAAGGTTTCAATCCTTGTTGTAATGGAAGTGGGTGAAGAAGTGATTCTTTCCCCACTTCTACTATCGGGCTTAAAGAGTTTCAATCCTTGTTGTAATGGAAGTGGGTGAAGAAGTTTTCCTGTTAGCTTTATCTTAGTTTACGAATTAGAGTTTCAATCCTTGTTGTAATGGAAGTGGGTGAAGAAGAAGTTTTGGGCTACAATAAAAAAATTCTTCAAAAGAAAGTTTCAATCCTTGTTGTAATGGAAGTGGGTGAAGAAGTAGAAAAATACGATCAGATTATGAGGATTTTTTAATGTTTCAATCCTTGTTGTAATGGAAGTGGGTGAAGAAGCAAAAAATACCACAAAAATTAGTTGGTCAATTAATAGTTTCAATCCTTGTTGTAATGGAAGTGGGTGAAGAAGACTAAAATTAAATCGGTAATATTTATCTTTTTTTCAGTTTCAATCCTTGTTGTAATGGAAGTGGGTGAAGAAGTGTAATCTAATTAAATAGATAGTATTATGAAAAATTGTTTCAATCCTTGTTGTAATGGAAGTGGGTGAAGAAGAATGTTCTATCCGGTAACAGCCATTTTCATCCTCAGTTTCAATCCTTGTTGTAATGGAAGTGGGTGAAGAAGGCCATATCTCATTTGGAAGAAATTTAATCATTAATGTTTCAATCCTTGTTGTAATGGAAGTGGGTGAAGAAGTATTTTAACCCTGATTGTGTATTATATGAATATTTTAGTTTCAATCCTTGTTGTAATGGAAGTGGGTGAAGAAGAGCGAAAAAGATGCAAAAACTTTCAACACTTGCGCGTTTCAATCCTTGTTGTAATGGAAGTGGGTGAAGAAGAATTCATAGCTCCTAACAAATCTCTTCTTATTTCATGTTTCAATCCTTGTTGTAATGGAAGTGGGTGAAGAAGGCAACTGTTTGTAAAACTAAATCTGTTGATATAATTAGTTTCAATCCTTGTTGTAATGGAAGTGGGTGAAGAAGTTTGAATTCTTAAAAAATGAGTAGCCCTATTTTTAAGTTTCAATCCTTGTTGTAATGGAAGTGGGTGAAGAAGCACAAAAGGCTATCTTAACGGTAGCCTTTTTTAATTGTTTCAATCCTTGTTGTAATGGAAGTGGGTGAAGAAGAAATATTTAAACCCTTTACTGATTACTTCAAATCAAGTTTCAATCCTTGTTGTAATGGAAGTGGGTGAAGAAGTAAATATTCCAGAAGAAACAAACATAAACCAAGCAAGTTTCAATCCTTGTTGTAATGGAAGTGGGTGAAGAAGAGAGAAGAATTGCAAGGGCAAATATTTAACCTACCGTTTCAATCCTTGTTGTAATGGAAGTGGGTGAAGAAGTGAAGTTGAAAAAAATAGACTTAAAAAAGTACCAATATGTTTCAATCCTTGTTGTAATGGAAGTGGGTGAAGAAGGCTACTGCCGCACACATAAGAGAACACGCTGAAATAAGTTTCAATCCTTGTTGTAATGGAAGTGGGTGAAGAAGCTAGAAAAACACAACCTAACGATTGAAGATATTATGTTTCAATCCTTGTTGTAATGGAAGTGGGTGAAGAAGTCTTTATTTTTACCTCAGTAGCTGACCTCTTAGGGCGTTTCAATCCTTGTTGTAATGGAAGTGGGTGAAGAAGTAAAATACGTTATGTTCACGAGATTGAAACCTTAAGTTTCAATCCTTGTTGTAATGGAAGTGGGTGAAGAAGATTTTAACCCTGATTGTGTATTATATGAATATTTGAGTTTCAATCCTTGTTGTAATGGAAGTGGGTGAAGAAGAATGCGCTACAACAAAAATATATCAAGACCTTTTTTGTTTCAATCCTTGTTGTAATGGAAGTGGGTGAAGAAGATTCTCAAAAGAAATCTATTTAGTTGCGTATAATGGGTTTCAATCCTTGTTGTAATGGAAGTGGGTGAAGAAGTACAGAAAGTATATTTGAAATTGAAGAGGGTGTAAGTTTCAATCCTTGTTGTAATGGAAGTGGGTGAAGAAGTCATTTTTTTGTGAAGTCTGGTTTAATGTTTTCGTGTTTCAATCCTTGTTGTAATGGAAGTGGGTGAAGAAGTTGGTTTTGATTGGCGTGCTTTTGTCGCATCTTCATAGTTTCAATCCTTGTTGTAATGGAAGTGGGTGAAGAAGACTCCCAAAATCAAGTAAAATATAATTTGCAAATAAGTTTCAATCCTTGTTGTAATGGAAGTGGGTGAAGAAGCTTACCTAAAGAACATAGAATAACGATAATTGCTAAGTTTCAATCCTTGTTGTAATGGAAGTGGGTGAAGAAGACTTACAAATAAATAAAACAATAACAAATATTTTATGTTTCAATCCTTGTTGTAATGGAAGTGGGTGAAGAAGGCTTTACATAATCGTTTTGTTCTGTTGTTCTCAAAGTTTCAATCCTTGTTGTAATGGAAGTGGGTGAAGAAGAACAAAGCATTAAGGGCTACGGCTGCGGCTGGTAAGTTTCAATCCTTGTTGTAATGGAAGTGGGTGAAGAAGTAATTTCAAAAGCAATTGATCGAATTGAAGCAAGGAAGTTTCAATCCTTGTTGTAATGGAAGTGGGTGAAGAAGACAAATCGAATTATTTTTTTTATTAACCATTTTTCGTTTCAATCCTTGTTGTAATGGAAGTGGGTGAAGAAGATTTTATTTAAGTGGTTTACTAATCTTATTTGATCGTTTCAATCCTTGTTGTAATGGAAGTGGGTGAAGAAGACAACTTGTAGCAAAAGTGTTTTTTATGCTATTTAAGTTTCAATCCTTGTTGTAATGGAAGTGGGTGAAGAAGCTTAAAAATTTAGGTTGGAAATTAAATGGAATTGAGTTTCAATCCTTGTTGTAATGGAAGTGGGTGAAGAAGTATCGATATTCCAATTAATCGCTAAGTTTTTCTAGTTTCAATCCTTGTTGTAATGGAAGTGGGTGAAGAAGTTTTTTATCATTTAGGTTTACGTAGAATTGAAAATACGTTTCAATCCTTGTTGTAATGGAAGTGGGTGAAGAAGCAACATATTGATAAAGACGTGCAACACCATAAAGGTGTTTCAATCCTTGTTGTAATGGAAGTGGGTGAAGAAGAAAATATCGTCAAAATCAGTCCTATTAGGGCTTCTTGTTTCAATCCTTGTTGTAATGGAAGTGGGTGAAGAAGTGTTTGCTTTTCTTAATGCTGGAATTGAAGTGTCTGGGTTTCAATCCTTGTTGTAATGGAAGTGGGTGAAGAAGATCGCCAGCGCAAAAATATTGGACGAAGACCCAAAAGGTTTCAATCCTTGTTGTAATGGAAGTGGGTGAAGAAGTTATTTTATCTAATTTTTTTATTATTTCAATATCAGTTTCAATCCTTGTTGTAATGGAAGTGGGTGAAGAAGTTATGAAGCAATAAGTTTTCAATTTCGCAGATGGAAGTTTCAATCCTTGTTGTAATGGAAGTGGGTGAAGAAGTTCTACAATATCAAAAGGCAATTGTTCTTTGTCAAAGTTTCAATCCTTGTTGTAATGGAAGTGGGTGAAGAAGTGCCATTACCAGCACTTGCGACATATCATTATATTACGTTTCAATCCTTGTTGTAATGGAAGTGGGTGAAGAAGTCAAATTGAGTGTGCATTTGTTACGATTGATGGGGTGTTTCAATCCTTGTTGTAATGGAAGTGGGTGAAGAAGCGCCAAAATCTGCAACTTTAGGTGGAATTAGAGTGAGTTTCAATCCTTGTTGTAATGGAAGTGGGTGAAGAAGGATAATTGTTTAGAGGGAAACTTAACCGAATTTAATCCGTTTCAATCCTTGTTGTAATGGAAGTGGGTGAAGAAGATTATTGGCTATTTTTAATCTTTCAAAATCTCCATTAGTTTCAATCCTTGTTGTAATGGAAGTGGGTGAAGAAGCTTCTAAAAGAAATAGCATTTACAGAAAAACAAATAAGTTTCAATCCTTGTTGTAATGGAAGTGGGTGAAGAAGCACACAGGTGCTTAACGGTACGCAAGGCATTTTCAGTTTCAATCCTTGTTGTAATGGAAGTGGGTGAAGAAGTTACAAAGCTATAACAGGGCAAAAAAGATTAAACAAGTTTCAATCCTTGTTGTAATGGAAGTGGGTGAAGAAGATCTTATGGCGGTGGAATGAGAAAGTGTTATTTTAGTTTCAATCCTTGTTGTAATGGAAGTGGGTGAAGAAGAGTAAAATTATGGGAATGTTTGACAAATTAAAAATGTTTCAATCCTTGTTGTAATGGAAGTGGGTGAAGAAGGTAAACGGCGAAATGAAATGCTGCATCCCTAATGGAAGTTTCAATCCTTGTTGTAATGGAAGTGGGTGAAGAAGCGCTAAACCAGAAACAAAAAAATAGATGGATATTAGTTTCAATCCTTGTTGTAATGGAAGTGGGTGAAGAAGTGCTTTTATTAGTTGGTTGGTAGTCACTTTTAATTTTGTTTCAATCCTTGTTGTAATGGAAGTGGGTGAAGAAGGATGCAAACAAACTGAATATACAGGCGGCTTAATGAGTTTCAATCCTTGTTGTAATGGAAGTGGGTGAAGAAGTGTTGTGGTCAACAACCAGGATTGTGGATTTGATAGTTTCAATCCTTGTTGTAATGGAAGTGGGTGAAGAAGAGGGAAATCACCTTCTAATCCTAATAACTTTTCATGTTTCAATCCTTGTTGTAATGGAAGTGGGTGAAGAAGAAATTGCACCATATTCCCAATGTCTTTGTATTTTTCGTTTCAATCCTTGTTGTAATGGAAGTGGGTGAAGAAGTTAATTTTCACACCTCTATCTTGAAAAGAATGAATGTTTCAATCCTTGTTGTAATGGAAGTGGGTGAAGAAGTATCTGCTGTTATCCATTTGGTGCCAGTTCGGGTAAGTTTCAATCCTTGTTGTAATGGAAGTGGGTGAAGAAGAATTAAGGCGTTTAAATAGAAAACTTGACAGCCAAAAGTTTCAATCCTTGTTGTAATGGAAGTGGGTGAAGAAGACTCAAAGGCTATCTTAACGGTAGCCTTTTTTAATTGTTTCAATCCTTGTTGTAATGGAAGTGGGTGAAGAAGTTTTTACAGAACGCTTGTCGGAACTTGGAGAAGAAAGTTTCAATCCTTGTTGTAATGGAAGTGGGTGAAGAAGTTTAACAGAAGAAATATTTACAGGAATTTCTGATATGTTTCAATCCTTGTTGTAATGGAAGTGGGTGAAGAAGTCCGTCTTCACCAATTGTTTTTTCTGATCCTGTCCGTTTCAATCCTTGTTGTAATGGAAGTGGGTGAAGAAGGTTCATTATCGCAAATATAACATTTATTACACAAAGTTTCAATCCTTGTTGTAATGGAAGTGGGTGAAGAAGCGGTTAGCCATTGGTGGAACTCCTTTAGCTTTTCGTGTTTCAATCCTTGTTGTAATGGAAGTGGGTGAAGAAGTTTTTAAATTTAGAGGGTGATTATGCAGATGAAGTTTGTTTCAATCCTTGTTGTAATGGAAGTGGGTGAAGAAGATACTTAACACAACAAATTCAATAGCGGTTTCATTGTTTCAATCCTTGTTGTAATGGAAGTGGGTGAAGAAGTTTTTTCAAGCTCTAAGGTATCTTTTGTTATCTGTTGGTTTCAATCCTTGTTGTAATGGAAGTGGGTGAAGAAGGTAAATAATTTCTCATAATTTCTATTTATAAAAAAAGTTTCAATCCTTGTTGTAATGGAAGTGGGTGAAGAAGTCAGCTAACAATAACAGGATTAACCCGTTCAATAGGGTTTCAATCCTTGTTGTAATGGAAGTGGGTGAAGAAGATTCGTAACCCATCATTTTGGAGTTGTACCAAACGAAGTTTCAATCCTTGTTGTAATGGAAGTGGGTGAAGAAGTTCATAGTCCTTTAGTAATGCAGTTGCTTCATTCAAGTTTCAATCCTTGTTGTAATGGAAGTGGGTGAAGAAGTAATTTCAAAAGCAATTGATCGAATTGAAGCAAGGAAGTTTCAATCCTTGTTGTAATGGAAGTGGGTGAAGAAGTTCGTATTGGCGTTTTAAATCATTTAAGCTTTTGCCAGTTTCAATCCTTGTTGTAATGGAAGTGGGTGAAGAAGCGAAGTCGCCAGCAACAGATGTTGCTATTAAGCTGTGTTTCAATCCTTGTTGTAATGGAAGTGGGTGAAGAAGTTAACCTTGGTTGCATTTGCAATGCTTTAGCTTCGGGTTTCAATCCTTGTTGTAATGGAAGTGGGTGAAGAAGCCCAAAAAGAGTTACCATTTGGTAGCCACACACAAAAGTTTCAATCCTTGTTGTAATGGAAGTGGGTGAAGAAGTTTAAGCTCCTCAGAACAAACATCTGTACATAAAGCTTGTTTCAATCCTTGTTGTAATGGAAGTGGGTGAAGAAGATTTGCAAAAGGATGCAAAGTTGATAGCAGTTACCTGTTTCAATCCTTGTTGTAATGGAAGTGGGTGAAGAAGTTTCAAAACAATATAGTTAGTGAAAGTGGAGAGGTTTGTTTCAATCCTTGTTGTAATGGAAGTGGGTGAAGAAGCAAACAAGTATTTGTGAGCCTTGTGGATGCACTCAGTTTCAATCCTTGTTGTAATGGAAGTGGGTGAAGAAGTGTAGATAATTTAATTAAAGAATTAAATACTTTAGAGTTTCAATCCTTGTTGTAATGGAAGTGGGTGAAGAAGAGGGTTTAGTGGATGGGAGCCGCCACAAAGTTTAACGTTTCAATCCTTGTTGTAATGGAAGTGGGTGAAGAAGCGTCTATACCAAAAGGCAACTTTTTAAGTCAAAATAGTTTCAATCCTTGTTGTAATGGAAGTGGGTGAAGAAGCGAAGATAAGTATTGTGGAAACTGGAAATTCATTAGGTTTCAATCCTTGTTGTAATGGAAGTGGGTGAAGAAGCAATTGCCGTCACGTCTTAAGATGGTTTACCGAAGCGTTTCAATCCTTGTTGTAATGGAAGTGGGTGAAGAAGATAAGTTTAAGCTGATGCCAAGTATAGCAAGTGTGCGTTTCAATCCTTGTTGTAATGGAAGTGGGTGAAGAAGTCTTCATTATCATATCATAGCAGCTAATATTTCAGAGTTTCAATCCTTGTTGTAATGGAAGTGGGTGAAGAAGTTAAAAGTGCCAATAACTCCTTTTTTTAGTTTTTCTTGTTTCAATCCTTGTTGTAATGGAAGTGGGTGAAGAAGTAATTGTGGGTGTTGGTGGAATTGTTGTGCATATAAGTTTCAATCCTTGTTGTAATGGAAGTGGGTGAAGAAGATCAAAAGATTTTGTAACAATAGTTTTAGAAGATTGTTTCAATCCTTGTTGTAATGGAAGTGGGTGAAGAAGTAATATATACTCTAACCATTGACGACTATTAATAACGTTTCAATCCTTGTTGTAATGGAAGTGGGTGAAGAAGTTTAATTTCGTTTAAAACTTGCTCGCTGTTCAAGAGTTTCAATCCTTGTTGTAATGGAAGTGGGTGAAGAAGGCTTGTGTTTTTCAGTATTGCCACAAAACAATATATCGTTTCAATCCTTGTTGTAATGGAAGTGGGTGAAGAAGATTTTTATTTGTTTTGGTAACACGTTTTCGTATTCTTGTTTCAATCCTTGTTGTAATGGAAGTGGGTGAAGAAGCCGCTTTTGATTGTGTGGTTTTACCTTTGTAGGTTTTGTTTCAATCCTTGTTGTAATGGAAGTGGGTGAAGAAGTTATTAGTTTTGGTATCAATCTCAATTACTTTTCTAAGTTTCAATCCTTGTTGTAATGGAAGTGGGTGAAGAAGTCATAACTAAAGAATTTTTTGAACATACCACAGAAAGTTTCAATCCTTGTTGTAATGGAAGTGGGTGAAGAAGATCTATATTAGATTATGTGTATTTTATATACAAAAAGTTTCAATCCTTGTTGTAATGGAAGTGGGTGAAGAAGAGGGCGGTGTGATTAATGTTGTCGAATGTAAAGAAGGGTTTCAATCCTTGTTGTAATGGAAGTGGGTGAAGAAGATCAATAGCTTGTTGCAGCAAATCCACCTTTTCGGCGTTTCAATCCTTGTTGTAATGGAAGTGGGTGAAGAAGATTTTTGACAACGGTTTCAACTTTGCTTTTTATGAGTGTTTCAATCCTTGTTGTAATGGAAGTGGGTGAAGAAGTTTAATTATTTGTTGTTGTATTGTCATATATTTTTTAGTTTCAATCCTTGTTGTAATGGAAGTGGGTGAAGAAGTGAATTAACGTTATCCGATTCCATCCCCTACATGATGTTTCAATCCTTGTTGTAATGGAAGTGGGTGAAGAAGAGTTGATCCATTATAGACATTATAGAAACCTAAATGGGTTTCAATCCTTGTTGTAATGGAAGTGGGTGAAGAAGCTTTAAAACCATCGACATCAAATTTAACTAAATTATCGTTTCAATCCTTGTTGTAATGGAAGTGGGTGAAGAAGTTTTTTGCTGCTCAGATAGTTCAAAAAAGGCTTCTGAGTTTCAATCCTTGTTGTAATGGAAGTGGGTGAAGAAGTAATTCAAAAAAGGGAACATACAATTGACGACCTTAAGTTTCAATCCTTGTTGTAATGGAAGTGGGTGAAGAAGATTTCCCTTTCATCTTTTTAAACTCCCGACAAAGTGTTTCAATCCTTGTTGTAATGGAAGTGGGTGAAGAAGCCTAAGTTGTGGTGACGATCCTAATGACCTTGCATGTTTCAATCCTTGTTGTAATGGAAGTGGGTGAAGAAGAGTTAGAGATGCATGCAATTGTGCCTTTATCAATTCGTTTCAATCCTTGTTGTAATGGAAGTGGGTGAAGAAGAAAATTGGTGCCTCATATTAGACAAAGGTTATTATGAGTTTCAATCCTTGTTGTAATGGAAGTGGGTGAAGAAGTGTAATCTGCAGGCGAAGGTAAGGAATAAGTTTGCAGTTTCAATCCTTGTTGTAATGGAAGTGGGTGAAGAAGTAAATTATCTAAAGCTATATCAACATCAATATCGTCGTTTCAATCCTTGTTGTAATGGAAGTGGGTGAAGAAGTTGTATTTAAGCGATTTAAAACAATAGAATAGTAAGAGTTTCAATCCTTGTTGTAATGGAAGTGGGTGAAGAAGCGCTCCTCGCATCTGGCTCAAATTTTATTAAAACAAGTTTCAATCCTTGTTGTAATGGAAGTGGGTGAAGAAGAAACCTTTCTTATTCAAAAAGTACCAGACGTCGTCAGTTTCAATCCTTGTTGTAATGGAAGTGGGTGAAGAAGCCGGGGTAGCGTTTCACTTGTTGAGATCTATCACAGTTTCAATCCTTGTTGTAATGGAAGTGGGTGAAGAAGTTCCTTGTTTAAATTGTTGACTTTCAAGATAATAAGTGTTTCAATCCTTGTTGTAATGGAAGTGGGTGAAGAAGTGTCTCTTTAGAAGAGTGCCAAGCGGATATCATATGTTTCAATCCTTGTTGTAATGGAAGTGGGTGAAGAAGAAGAAGTACCAACAGAGCCAGAAGAGGAAGGAGCGTTTCAATCCTTGTTGTAATGGAAGTGGGTGAAGAAGCAATACACCAATTACTTTAGATTTAGTTCAATATTAGTTTCAATCCTTGTTGTAATGGAAGTGGGTGAAGAAGGTATTATCTTTTTCCCAGACCTTACAGCTCTTTACCTGTTTCAATCCTTGTTGTAATGGAAGTGGGTGAAGAAGAAATTAAAACATTATGATCTACAAAGGTAAAGAAGGTTTCAATCCTTGTTGTAATGGAAGTGGGTGAAGAAGGAAATATTGAACTTAAAAGCTGACGATTTAGCGGCGTTTCAATCCTTGTTGTAATGGAAGTGGGTGAAGAAGAATAATTGAATTACTAACACAACAATTAGAGTGTTGGTTTCAATCCTTGTTGTAATGGAAGTGGGTGAAGAAGCTAAAATTAAATCGGTAATATTTATCTTTTTTTCAGTTTCAATCCTTGTTGTAATGGAAGTGGGTGAAGAAGTTACATTGCATTTCGGACCAAAACTCATTCCAAGTTGGTTTCAATCCTTGTTGTAATGGAAGTGGGTGAAGAAGTTTTCCGCTTGCAAATATATCGAAGCTAATAATGTGGTTTCAATCCTTGTTGTAATGGAAGTGGGTGAAGAAGAATATGAGGAAGGATATTCCAGAAAATTTAATTGAGTTTCAATCCTTGTTGTAATGGAAGTGGGTGAAGAAGTTCATTATGTTTGTATCTAATATCTTACTATCATCAGGTTTCAATCCTTGTTGTAATGGAAGTGGGTGAAGAAGACCCAAGCAAAAAACAAACGAATTATTATACATTTAAGTTTCAATCCTTGTTGTAATGGAAGTGGGTGAAGAAGATCTTTAAAAATCCAAACCCAGTTTGTAACGAAGAGTTTCAATCCTTGTTGTAATGGAAGTGGGTGAAGAAGTAATGCAATAACTAGGTCGGCTTCGGCATTGATAACGTTTCAATCCTTGTTGTAATGGAAGTGGGTGAAGAAGCTGAATTGCTTTCGGGAGAATTTGTATTTAAGACTAAGTTTCAATCCTTGTTGTAATGGAAGTGGGTGAAGAAGTTTAGGCATACTATTTCATTGTTTTACGAGGATATTAGTTTCAATCCTTGTTGTAATGGAAGTGGGTGAAGAAGAGACAGTTTGTGAAACTAAATCTGTTGATATAATTAGTTTCAATCCTTGTTGTAATGGAAGTGGGTGAAGAAGTGTTCACAAAATCAATTGTCAATCTTGCTTGATCGGTTTCAATCCTTGTTGTAATGGAAGTGGGTGAAGAAGTTTATTTTAACTTTTTGTCTAACATTTTATAGGTTCGTTTCAATCCTTGTTGTAATGGAAGTGGGTGAAGAAGGTGAAAGCTTTTTGATTCTACGTATTTAATTCCGTGTTTCAATCCTTGTTGTAATGGAAGTGGGTGAAGAAGATTTAACCCACTCAACAAAATAAGGGATGATAATTAGTTTCAATCCTTGTTGTAATGGAAGTGGGTGAAGAAGATCTTTTTGGAATTGGTTGTCAGATAGGATTGAATGTTTCAATCCTTGTTGTAATGGAAGTGGGTGAAGAAGATAGTGAAAGTGCCAATTACATCATTATCATTTTCAGTTTCAATCCTTGTTGTAATGGAAGTGGGTGAAGAAGATAGTGAAAGTGCCAATTACATCATTATCATTTTCAGTTTCAATCCTTGTTGTAATGGAAGTGGGTGAAGAAGAAATATGAGGAAGGATATTCCAGAAAATTTAATTGAGTTTCAATCCTTGTTGTAATGGAAGTGGGTGAAGAAGTTACATTGCATTTCGGACCAAAACTCATTCCAAGTTGGTTTCAATCCTTGTTGTAATGGAAGTGGGTGAAGAAGGTTTGGGTAAGCCTACGTATTCCGAAGGCTCGAGGTTGTTTCAATCCTTGTTGTAATGGAAGTGGGTGAAGAAGGCAATTATTCTATATGTAATATTTCCCAAACTTAAAGTTTCAATCCTTGTTGTAATGGAAGTGGGTGAAGAAGAAAGTCACCCCTGTTGATCATTTTTTCAACAACACGTTTCAATCCTTGTTGTAATGGAAGTGGGTGAAGAAGCGGAACACCAACCATCTTTATAAGGTTGCAAGGTTGGTTTCAATCCTTGTTGTAATGGAAGTGGGTGAAGAAGTTACGTTAATATGAGCCTTGGTTGAAGATTTGTTATGTTTCAATCCTTGTTGTAATGGAAGTGGGTGAAGAAGTTCATCAGAGCAATGTGTTAATCGATTATTCGGTTTGTTTCAATCCTTGTTGTAATGGAAGTGGGTGAAGAAGCTAATTTTTATTTTAAAAGGCATAGGGCAAATATACGTTTCAATCCTTGTTGTAATGGAAGTGGGTGAAGAAGGCTTATCTTTGACATTATACCCTCATACTCAATCGCGTTTCAATCCTTGTTGTAATGGAAGTGGGTGAAGAAGATTTACAGCATCTGTTAAGCTTTCAATATTAGAATGTTTCAATCCTTGTTGTAATGGAAGTGGGTGAAGAAGCCTTACGAGTAATCGAAAACACGCCAGACCTTTATTGTTTCAATCCTTGTTGTAATGGAAGTGGGTGAAGAAGAGCCTTATATTTTTAGAATAGGAAATTATGAGATTAGTTTCAATCCTTGTTGTAATGGAAGTGGGTGAAGAAGAACGCAATAACTAAATCAGCTTCGGCATTTATAACGTTTCAATCCTTGTTGTAATGGAAGTGGGTGAAGAAGCCTTTTCGATGTCTACAAATTTCCCTTTCATCTTTTGTTTCAATCCTTGTTGTAATGGAAGTGGGTGAAGAAGATCAAAGATAGAAACTTTATGCACTCCCAGATTTATGTTTCAATCCTTGTTGTAATGGAAGTGGGTGAAGAAGTTGTTCCTTTTTTCTTGCAATTCCAACATCGTGTCAGTTTCAATCCTTGTTGTAATGGAAGTGGGTGAAGAAGCCGCTATGCCGCCAAAATTCAGCAAATAGAGGCCCTGCAGCCTGTTTTGTTTTTCTTAAAATCACATTAAATACGTCAAAGAACTGCTTT
>Ga0209828_1002806_pt1 | contig 13959 bp, 12 predicted proteins | sample MaitaG_FD_187429 | JGI IMG/M metagenome (GOLD analysis project Ga0209828, IMG submission 187429) | Marine algal microbial communities from Maine, USA - Maine_Asex2 metaG (SPAdes) (version 2) | ecosystem: Host-associated > Algae > Red algae > Unclassified | place: Maine, USA | collected 2015-01-05 | reverse complement strand
TGTGTCGGGGCTTTTTTGCTCGTATTGGTCGCAATATTTTTGTTGGACGTGATGCTTCGCCTCTATTCAGACGCGATGTATCGCTTCTTTACCAAGCTCGCCGCGTATTTGATTCGAAGTAAAACCATACTTTTGTTAAAAAATAGAGATCATGAAGATTGCGATAGCACAGCTCAACTACCACATTGGAAATTTTGAAGGTAATGTTTCAAAAATGCTTGATGCTGTAAAATGGGCAGAAGAACAAGCTGCTGATATTGTTTGCTTCTCAGAGCTGGCAACATGTGGATATCCACCAAGAGACTTTTTAGAGTTTGATGATTTTATTAAGCAATGTGAGGCTGCCATTGACAGCTTGAAAAAGGCATCACAAAAAGTAGCCATTATCGTGGGATCACCAAGTCGAAATCCTGTCATCGAAGGCAAAGATTTGTACAACTCTGTTTACTTTCTTCATGAAGGAGAGGTACAATTTGTTCAACATAAAACATTACTGCCGACCTATGACGTCTTTGATGAGTATCGATATTTCGAACCAGCCACAGAGTGGAGCACCTTTGTATTTAAGGGAAAAAGACTAGCGCTAACTGTATGTGAAGATATTTGGAATGTAGGAAATGATAATCCTTTATATACGATCTGTCCGATGGATGAAATGATCGGTGACAAACCAGATGTCGCAATCAATGTTTCAGCCTCACCTTTTAATTATGATCATGCCGAATCGAGAATACAAACTTGCAAAGCGAACATCGATCTGTATAAAATTCCTATGTTTTATGTCAATCATATAGGTGCGCAAACAGAACTCATCTTCGATGGCGGATCTTTAGTCATGAGTCCCAATGGAGATATTTTTGATGAGATGCCTTACTTCGAAGAATGCCACAGAATTTATGATCTGGAAGCAGTCCAAGGAGGTACACAATCTGTCGAACAACCAAAAGATAAAATACTAGAAATCCATGATGCCTTAGTACTGGGCGTGAAGGATTATTTTGGGAAACTTGGATTTAGGAAGGCGGTGATTGGCTTGTCCGGAGGGATCGATTCGGCAGTCACAACAGCATTGGCAGTCCGTGCATTAGGACCTGAAAACGTGCGTGTACTATTAATGCCTTCCCAGTTTTCGTCAGACCATTCAGTAGATGATGCTGTTGCACTAGCTCAGAATTTTGGAATTCAATACGACATCATTACGATAAAAGAAATTTACGATGTCTTTATGAATAAACTCTCACTACTCTTTGAAGACAAACCATTTAATGTGACGGAAGAAAACATTCAAGCTAGAGCAAGAGGCGTATTATTAATGGCTGTGTCTAATAAATTCGGAAATATCCTTTTAAATACATCGAACAAAAGCGAAGCGGCTGTTGGTTATGGTACACTTTATGGTGATATGGCAGGTGGTTTATCTGTCATCGGTGACGTGTATAAAACAGATGTATTTGCCTTAGCGAAATACATTAATAAAGATGGTATCGTGATTCCAGAAAACACAATCACGAAACCACCATCTGCAGAACTCCGACCAAACCAAAAGGATAGCGACAGTCTGCCAGATTATGATATTTTAGACGAAATTCTTTTCCAATATATTGAAATGCAACAAGGGCCAAGAGAAATTATTGCCATGGGATACGAAGAGGCTTTAGTCAAAAGAATTCTTAGGTTAGTCAATATCAACGAATTCAAACGTTATCAAACTGCTCCTGTTTTACGCGTATCTTCTAAGGCATTTGGCATGGGTCGTCGAATGCCAATTGTGGGGAAATACTTATCTTAATATGTAAATAAAATAATACTTGCATGACCAATTCTAACACGATCGACAAGTACAAATGCCTCTCAGGCTATCTAGGTGGTCAAGGAAAATTTGATCGCCTGCCTGGTAAACGAAAGAAGAAAACCCTTGATGTCATGATCGAATATCTAGGCGATAAATTTGATAAAAACAAAGAATACACCGAAATAGAAGTCAACGACATTTTATGTCAATATCATAGCTTTAATGATCCTGCTACCTTGAGACGCCTTTTATTTGGGAGCAATATTCTGAATCGGACTCGTGATGGTAGACGATATTGGAGAATCCCTTAGAGGGCACAAATTCAAATCCCGTAGTGGGCTCCGAGCGCTCTAAGGGATAAAGTACGCTTTAAGGTATGACAACAATTTTAATTATTCCGCGTTTTCACTATCTGATTAATTATCGTGACTTGTGATTTGGGTTCTGTACTTTTTTTGCTTTATAATTTGTTTCGTTCTAGCGGTTTATCTTTTTATGAAAACAGCTGTATTTGGCGCTGAGGCTAAAGGTGCAGATCTGGAGCGAATATTAAATTCACCACAATTTATCAAGGGGCGATTTAGAAATCAAGGTAGAAAGAGAGCAGATATAACTCTCTCTAAGATGCCTAAGCTTATACAAGAAAGCAACTCTGGAAAAGTAAATAGAAAGCCACCACAAAAAGTTGATTTTTTAAAAAGGACAAGAGAAGACTTTGCGACGCTTCCAAAAGAACCATTGAGAATTACCTGGTTTGGGCATTCTGCATTTTTAGTTGAAATAGAAGGGATAAGGCTTTTGTTTGATCCTCAATTAGGAAAAATGGCTGCTCCTGTACCATTTGCTGTGCGTCGATTTCATAATCGAGTACCACTAAAGCCTGAAGATTTTCCAGATATTGATGCCGTGATTTATACTCATGACCATTACGATCATTTGGATTATAGCTCAGTTAAAAAATTAAAAAGCAAAGTCAAACATTGGATTACGCCTCTTGGCGTTGGTGCCCATTTAAAAAGATGGGGCGTTGATCCATTTTCCATTACACAACTCGATTGGTGGGAGGAGATTCAATTTGAGCATTTGCGTATTATCAGTACGCCCAATCAACATTTTAGCGGACGAAAATTTGCTTGGCGAGATAAGACCTTATGGTGTTCATGGGTCATTCAAGGTAAAGAAAATAAGATCTTCTTTAATGGTGATTCTGGTTATTATAATGGATTTGAAATCATAGGAAATAAACTTGGACCTTTCGATGTCTGTATGATGGAGTGCGGACAATATCATTATATGTGGAAAGAAAATCACATGACTCCGGAAGAGACAGCGCAAGCATTTTTAGAGCTAAAAGGAAAGTCAATGATTCCAATGCATTGGGGTGCATTTACTTTAGCTCCACATAGCTGGACTGATCCCATAGAGAGAATTTCACATATGGCCGATGAACTTGGCTTTAATTTGATTACTCCAAGGATTGGTGAGTCGGTCATCCCTGGCACGTATGAACCAACTGAGCAATGGTGGAAATAGTGTGCCAATTCTCATTAATTTAGAATACGCATGTAGGATTGAATACACGAGAAATTATGCTAGGTTAAATCTAGATTTAAATCCGCTTAGCGAGTGTAAAACTAAAGGTAGACCCTTCTCTGAAAGTAGACTCGACCCAAATAGAACCAGAGTGTTGTTCGACGATTTTCTTTGACATAGGCAACCCGATTCCAATGCCCTCATATTGTCCATTGGCATGGAGTCTCTTAAACATTGCAAAAATACAATCTTGATACTGAGACTCTATTCCAATTCCATTATCAGAGATAGTAAAAAGCCAGTAAGAAGGTTTATCAACACACTTCACGCTGATCACCGGTGCGACATCTGGTTTAACAAACTTTAATGAATTTGAGACTAAATTTCTAAGAACCTGTTTCAACTTAGATCGATCGGCTACGATTTCCTGACATGTCAAATCAAAATCAATAATGGCATCAGTGTCTTGAATATCTGATGTCATTTCTATAAGCAGTTGATTATATAGAATTTCAAGTTTAATTTTTACTCTCTTCAATTTCTCATTTTCAACCTTCGAGAATTCTAGAAGCTGAGCGATGATCTCGCCCATACTTTCACCGGACGACTTGATGTATTCAAACAACTTTATCTCAGAAGGTTTCATTCGACCATCCAATCGACGTTCTAATAATTGTGTAAAGCTAATAATAGATCTAAGTGGAGTTTTTAAATCATGAGAGGCTAAATATGCAAAATTTTCTAACTGTAAATTAGAGGTGATGTAATCTTCTAATTCTTCATTTTTTTGATATAGTCTTCCTTGAATTTCATAAAGTTCTGTAACATCTCTTATGAAGGAAATCAATTTTCGATTCTTTGATTTACTTGTATCGCAGACCATAACGCCTTCAATACGCACATCCTTCCCTTTCAAGGTTTTCAGCCAAAAAGAAAATTCTGAGCGTCCAGTCTGTATCGCTTTCTGGATGACTTGAATATAAAATCGCTTACTGGAATACGACGTATTATTATCATCAACAGAGAAATATGAAGCCTCTATTCGCCGAAACTCTTGAATATCATTGGCACCAAATAAATCTAGTGCTTTATCATTACACATAATGATATCCAGACTTTTCGGATCTATATATACGATTCCTTCATTAGAGTTTTCGTAAATATCTCTATACCTACTTTCACTTTTTATTAATGATTTTTTATTTGTAATTCTTTCAGTAACATCTTTGAAGATTATAAAAGCTTCTCCTTTTTCGTAAAATGTTGGTACGACATTAGCTTTAACTAGGATTCTCTTACCCAGAAAACCTAAAAATACTCCAAATGAGCTAAACACCTCACCACTTAGGACGCGATGTGTGTCATGGGCCTTTGTATATTCGTGTAAATCAAGATGAGGAAAATGACTATCAAATTGTGGTATAAAATCAAATCTGCTCTGATTAACTAATTCTTCAAAATTAGAGTAGCCCAATAATGAAACAGCCGCTGAATTACATTCTATAATTTTATCAGTAACATAATTATAAATAAATACACCATCTATTGTATTGTGAAATAAGGCTTCATAACGTAAACTAACCTCTCCTTTATGAAAGGTATTAGTTTCACTACTATGATCTGTTCCACTCACTTTGGGATGCGTATTCATTAAAATTGAATCATTATAAAAATATGATTTTATTGGAAGTAATTTTTCAGAACAGGCTATCTGTCAATCAATCGTCATCAGATGTAGTCAAATTGATTACTTGTTTTAACAAAATATTGAAAAATACGCTATAAAGAGTCTTGAATTGTTTAATTATCTAATAAAATGAACCGTAGAAATCTTGTCTTCTTTTATTTTGAAAATGGCAATAACATCTGACGGCGGTTTGTCTATATCAAATGTAACTCTTTCATGATCAATGACTGTCTGTCCTAAAACAGTTCGGTTTAATAATTCACAATGCATAGCTGGCGTGTCTTCTAAAAATTTGTAACTCTGCCTCATCATGTCTTTACCCTCAAGAACTAATTCGTTTGGAAAATTATAGATCTTGACATCCTCTGCATATAGCTCCATAAAAGCATCCAAATCGTGTCCGTTATAAGCATTTAATTGGCGCTGCACAATGTCCTCCGATGTTGGTATAATCAATGAACTCTGATCTATCAGAATACCATCTTTTATAATCAAATCGATATCTTTCAAATGACCTATATCAATCAAAGGATTATGATTTAAAATCAATAAATCTGCTTTTTTTTGTGTATCGACCGATCCTATTTCCAATTGTTTTCTGATCGCTTTGGCTGCATTAATTGTAGCACTTTTGAGAATATCCACATCAGACATTCCAGCAGATTTCATCAATTCTATTTCTCTGAAATAAGAGGAGGCATGCATGGTGCCTATGTTACCAGCGTCTGTCCCCAATGCAATCGGTATGCCTGAGTCATTGATTCTTTTAAGATTTATTTTGGCAATAGTATCACTCTTCTTTTGACGACTGAGTATATCTGTTTTGTTGGCTTGGTAATATTCAAGATCCCTTGAATCATTGATATGTCGAATATCCATTAGTGAGCCCAATGCTTTAGGTAATGCGATTTTATAATCCAAAGAAGTCGCGTCATAATCGCCATAAAAAACTTTATCCGTATTAGAACTGACCTGCATAGTCGGGCAGTAGACGGCATTTGACGATTTTAATAATTCAATAAATTCCTCATCAATCTCTACATCCGAAACGCTATGGACTAAATAATCTGCGCCTAACTCTAAGGCGATTTTAGCTGTGATTAATTCTTTCGCATGCACGGCGACTGGTTTATGATGACGTTTCGCTTCTTCAATTGCAGCTTTTATAATTGGCCGATAATCCAATGCATCTTGTTGCTTTAAAATGACAAACCAAATTTTTATAAAGTCAGGATTAAATTCCATTTGATTATTTACAAATTCTTTTGCCATCGCAGCATCGGTCGCTTTCACGATCGGCGGGTATTCGACATCGAGTTCTTTAGGTAAATAAGTCGACACTAAAGGTCCAGTCAAATAAGTGTGTGCTGTATTACTCATTTGATTAATACTATCCTTATATGCAAGATTATACATAGGTCCGCCTATATCTATGACAGATGTAATACCTTGACTTAGATACCTTCTTAAAATGTCTTCTGTCTTTTCATAAAGCCATTGCCGCTCAGTATTATAAGGGACGATATGCTGGAGATTTATCGCATCAGGTCGTGTATATAAACCTCCTGATTGAAATAAATGCATGTGTGCATCGATCAAACCAGGGATTAAATATTTATTTGTTCCGTCGATATGATCTGCTGTAATTTTTCTCTTAGATTTTTCTATTGATTGAATCATCCCATCAGCGATAGTTACATCTTTTCCAGAAAGAATTTTTCCATTTTCAACATCAACAACATTCACATTTTTTATGACAAGATTTTGAGCTTGTATGTGATAACAACATAAGAATGAAATGATAAGAAAGACTAATTTCATCTATTAATATTAAAATTTGGAATATATTTACTTTAATCGATGTGCTAAAAACCACTCGTACAATTTAGGGTTGGCATAGGTCTCTGTCCAAGAGTCATGACCTGCCATTGGGTAGATAGTGAACTTCACGTCACCTCCAACATTTTTTAATGCCTTTACAATTCGGGTACTAGCTTCTAAGGGAACCACAGTATCCATTGCCCCATGAAATGCCCAAGTGGCTACATTTTTAATTAAAGTGGCCCTAAAAGCATTCATTCTACTTCCGCCACAAATGGGTGCAATAGCTGCAAAACGATCAGGTCGTAATTGTGCTAAATCCCAGGTCGCATAACCACCCATACTCAAGCCAGTTAGATAAATCCTTGTTTCGTCTATATCGTTCATACTGATGACTTCATCCATCAGCATAACTAATTGCTCTGCTTCCCACCATGAGTCTGAAGCACACTGTGGTGATAATACATAAAATGGGAAGTCTTTGTTTGCTTCTACTATCTTAGGTGGACCATGCACTTTGACTAAGTCAATGTCATCTCCTCTTTCACCTGCACCGTGTAAAAAGATAATTAATGGAGATTTTCCATTTTCTTGTAACTCCATGTTTGAAGGAGTAAAAAGCAAGTAGTCATATGCAGCAGCTATGGATACTGTCTTCGTCTTGCTGAACTGCATCGCTGCTTGTGACTGAGACCGTGCGCTGAAGAATAAACAAGTCGTGCAAAGAATAACAAAAATTAATTTCATTTTATTACGATTTTGACAATTGAATTAAGATATCAAAATTTACTCAAGTTGTCCATCTTTAGTCTATTAAGCTTGGCTATATTATTCTCGCTCTTACAAAGATTGACATACACTCATTGTATGTTGTCATAATAATCCAACCAAGATAAGACACAATGCATCTAAAGATGATAAAAATGATCTGTTTCACTATTTTTACAAAAATAATACGAACTCAATGTTTGGAACATATTTCGAATTAGGCTTTGATCATATTCTTGACATGGATGGATATGATCATATCTTATTTGTAATTGCCCTTTGTGCAGTTTATTCTATTTCGCAATGGAAGCAAATCCTTATACTTGTGACTGCCTTTACGATTGGTCATTGTGTAACTCTGATATTATCAGGCTTGAAGCTTGTTAATATTTCTGCATATTTAATCGAGTTCTTAATCCCACTGACCATTTTAATGACTGCCATTTTCAATATAATCAAAGGTAAACCTACTGATCAAAAAATTCGCTGGAATTATATACTCGCCTTACTTTTTGGCCTCATCCACGGATTAGGCTTTTCGAATTACTTCAGAGCGCTAATTGGAAAAGAGGAAAATATCATAAATATGCTTTTCCCATTTAATCTTGGTGTAGAATTAGGTCAAATCGTAATTGTGTTATGCACATTAGTAATTGGTTACATTGTTATGAATGTCTTTAAAACATCACAAAGAGATTGGAATTTAATTGTATCTGGTGCGGCGGCTGGTATTGCGATTACTTTAATGATTGGATAAAAAAAACTAGACTATAGTTTGATCGTCAATGGTCAATAAACACAATGAGAGGACATAGTCCAATGTCGTTTAGTTAAAACAAAAAGCTTAGTATCATCCTGGTTTAGGAACTCATTAAAATAGTGCATCATTAGATAGATACTGAATCGAGTTATCTATGACAACTTTGTAATTCATTGATCCTGAATAAACTATAGCTAATCTTAAATGATTATAGATGTTACTTTTTGTTCCAGCCAGAGGCTGACAGGTTGACACAAAAAGTAACCAAAAAAGTCAAGACTGTATTTCTTTCTATACGTTTCATGACATTATATTTCCAAAACTGAAAAACCTCGCTGCGTCTATCACGTAAATGCTTACTCTTTAGGTAGCCGAAATTGATATTTCGGTTCCTTTACTATGGATTGGTATGTAATCAATCTATTTCTGCATTTGCAGAAGCATTCAGTCATTCTAAAAGAAATAAGGTCGGATAAACTCCAAATGAAATAAGTATTAACAATTATGTTTGGATTATATAACCATCTGGACATCCAGAGCTTTCTAAAATTCCTTTGGGCTATTAAATTCTGATGACAATTAGAGTATTGTGAAATGAAAGATAGTTTTAACTAAGTGATTCGTCATTACTTTTCCTTGATAAACCTTCCTGCCTGCTGGCAGTAACCAAAAATCAATGTAAAAACAATCTCTCCGCGGTTTTACATCGCAGCCGACACTGCACTACAACAAGCTATATTTCCTTAACTAAAGGACATTGCAGTAAGAGAACTCGTCACCTTAAGGAGAGTATCTATGTTCAAGTCATAACTGAGCAAAAGGGCTCCTGCCATGTTTTTATTATTGATCTTATTCCAACTTCGTCCGAGTATAATCAAAGCCTCCCGCATCAGCATTTTGGCCACCTTGAGACCAGGATGTAAATTTGACATTGATATAAATATCATCTTCTACAAGATGCATCACTAAATTTTTACCCACGACTTCTTTAGGTTTAATTGTCTCACGGAATGATTGGAAATCTAGATTGTCTTTATCAGAAGCTACTCCTAAAGCCCATCTTGTTCCAGTAGGACTTGTAGATTTGCTAGAACTATCCTCTACTTTTGCATTGAAAATTTGGCCGCCATTATTTGCTCGAGTGATCCAAACATTATCAGTGATTCTATCTTGGCTAGAAGCACTTGTCGGATCTGCGGAATCAGATTTTGAAAAATTAACTGTTTCTTCCATTTCTAATTCTTCCATCTCTTCTACACTCATATCGTCATCAAGCTCATCATTACTACATTGAACAAAGAATAGTGACAATAATAGAAGGAAAGAAATTTTACTTAGTGTTTTCATGTTAGTTTTTTTACTATACAACAGATTGGTATACAATGTTCATTTTTATCACTTTATTATTTTCAAGTGCCATTATTACATGAATTGTATAAGAAACGACAGTAAAACCATATCTTGTCATATTAACTAATGTTGACATATGTCATTGATTCAGAAAATTAGAGTAGCTGTTATTTTTGGAGGAAGATCCGCTGAACATAAAGTCTCTTTACGATCAGCTAAAAATATTATCGCAGCCCTAGATAGAGATAAATATGAACCAGTTTTGATTGGGATTGATAATGATGGTCAATGGCGTTACCACGGTCAAGCGATGAAGTTATTGTACAGCGATGATCCATCAAAAATTGAAATGCAAGAAACTGATACAGTTTGGATATCACAAAATGCTGATGAACACGCCATTATCAATTCAACGGGTGAAACGATATCGGGATTAGATGTAATATTTCCAGTCCTACATGGCACATATGGTGAAGATGGAGCGATTCAAGGATTTGCCAAATTAGCAAACTTGCCATGTGTAGGACCTGGGATTCTGGGATCGGCTGTGGGTATGGATAAAGATGTGATGAAGCGTCTACTAAGAGATGCTCAAATTGGGATTGCAGATTTTGTCACTGTGAAACCGAGGACTAAAAACAAGTACCATTATGAAGAACTCAGCAGTCGGTTTGGAACCGTCCTATTTGTGAAACCTGCGAACATGGGTTCATCTGTCGGTATTTCAAAAGTTACAAGCAAAGAAGAATTTGTACCTGCTATAGAACTCGCCTTACGATTTGACACAAAAGTAATTATCGAAGAACAAATTGTGGGACGTGAGATAGAGTGTTCTGTTTTAGGAAATGAAAACCCACGTGTGTCAATACCAGGTGAGGTGATCCCTGTTGATGGCTTCTATTCTTATGAAAGAAAATATTTAGATGAGAATGGAGCGGCTTTAGAAATCCCAGCAAATCTGTCAGCAGATCAAGTTGCAGCTATTCAATCAGTCGCATTAAAAACATATGATTGCCTTGAGCTAGAAGGCATGGCAAGGGTAGATGCATTTTTAACTGCAGACAATAAAATAATTGTCAATGAAGTCAACACTTTACCAGGCTTTACTGAAATTAGTATGTATCCTTCACTTTGGGAAGAGAGTGGTATATCTCAAGATCAATTAATAGATAAGTTGATTAAATTAGCCATCGAGAAGCACGGCCAAATGAATCGATTATCTGTGAAATATTAACTTGGCATTTGCTAACAGCCTGAGTTCGATTTATCTGTCACACTCTACTTAACAATTAATGTTTTGTAAAGCCAAACATAATAAATCATTTACTTCAGTATTAATTTCATTCTGTTTCCCAATTTTGGATATGATTCCATTTTTGGCTTTCCATTCGATTGGCCGTCCTCGCAATAAATCACTTAACATGGAGCTACCTTTGCTTTCAGGATAAGCCATTAATTTTCTTAATTGCTCTTCATAAAATTCATTGCCTATTTTAGCGTCATCTGATATAGCTACTGCGATTCCTTCTTTCATTATCTGTTTATATAAATCGAGATTCTTCTCTTCCCTAAATAATTTACATGTGTTTCCTAACATTGTTTGGATTGCACCAATCGAACTACTTTCGATTAATTTTTTCCATTTATAGCTATGAAAATCGTTGACTGTCTCAACGACAATTCTGTCATTTAAAAAGAAACTCGAAAACTCTTTAGTTAATGCCGTTTCCTGTGTATATATCTTTCCAGCCTTATGCTGAACATAATGACCTTTTGATAATTCTTCTGTCGGACAATCAATTATACATTCAATAATATGATTCTCATCTAAAAAAGCTAAAAATGGCTCTTTAAGATGTAGTCCATTTCTAATAATGGCAACTTTTGTATTCGCTGAAAGTTGCTTTTTTATGAATGGTATAGCATCGTTATTATGATATTCCTTTATACAGACAATCAACCAATCATACTCAATCAAGTTCCTATTTAAATCTTCTAATTGAATATCCTTACTAATTAATTCTCCATTATAATCTATACCTATTTGACTTCGTGACGAACGGTTAAAATAAAATATGTCATAAATATCTTTTAATCCAAATGAAACGACTGTTCCTATTGCGCCGACTCCAAATACGCCAATTCTAATTTTTGAACTCATTTAATTCGTCAATAAGATATTTATAATCGAACTAATTAATATTTAAAAGATTTCTTTTAATTCATCAACATCATGACCCGTTAACTGATGGATATGTTTAGTTATTTTTTCAATAGGCCAGTTCCACCAGCTCAAAGCAAGTAACTCAGCAATAAAATCTTCTGAAAATCTTTTCCGAATCATCTGAGCTGGATTACCTCCTACAATGGCATAAGGTTCGACGTCTTTGGTTACGACTGACTTCGTTGCGATTATTGCTCCATCACCAACTGTCACACCTGGCATTATAGTGGCACCGTATCCAATCCATACATCATTTCCGATTGTTGTATTTCCTTTGCTAGGATACGTTTTTCCTTCCATTGCACTTGACCAATCTTTTCCAAAAATTGCAAAAGGAAAAGTACTTATAGAGTCGTGTAAATGATTCGCACCATTCATAATAAAAGTCACATCCGACGCAATCATACAAAATTTTCCAATAATTAATTTGTCCCCAGTAAAGTCAAATAAATACTTTACATTTTTTTCAAAATTCTCTACTGTTTCAAAATCATCGTAGTAAGTAAAGTCACCAACTTCAATATTTGGATTCTTTATAATGTTCTTTAAAAAGCAAAGTCTATCATAATGTTCAAGAGGAAAGGTCGTGTGCTTATCTGGAATGTTCATTTTAAAAGACATGATAGTAAATGGTGATTTAAAAATATATTTTAACGCTAAATACTGTTATTTCAAAAATAGATGCTCTCTAAAAATGATAAAGATATCTTTTTCCTTAGATGAAAAAGCAACAAAAAATCAAGTTAATTTTAATACCCTACACATAGCTGTCACTTATACCCACAAAATTAACATAGCTCAACTTCATTTTTCCTATTAAATTAAGGAGATCTATGATTTTCAATACAAAAAGCTTCTCAAAAGGGTCTAGATTAACCATTTAGTATTCTAGCTAAAAAATGAATTGAAAGGAATCCTCAATCCACTTGAAATTAATGAAATCTGAAATGCATACAATCAGATATTAAACTTTAATCTCTAACATTTTGGGAAATAATTTGTAAGAAATTGAATCAATTTAAAAGAGCACATTTGCCGATAAGGTAAACATCTTATCTACCTTTCCACCATTCCCGATAATCCCGTCATCACCTTCTAATTCAATGGTTTTATTTAATCCAAAATTAATGCCTCCCGAAATGTAGAAACGCTTAGACAAATAAAATCCAGCTTCGGTCAAAGCACTTAGTCCTATTGATTTTTGTGGAAAATCATTGAGGACCATTCCACCTTCGATACCACCGCCAATAAATACATGAGAAAATGGATAAAAACGCAATTGTATTGGGACTGTAATCATATCAATCTTCACATCTCCGCTGCCTCTCACAGAGTACATCCCTCCTATTTGAAAACCTATGCCACCGACATTCTTAGAATCTAAGATAAGTCCAAGCTGATATCCTGCTCTATTATCTCCAGAAAGAATAGTAGATGGTTGGTCAAATTTCATGCTTGATAATACAAATCCACCTTTGACTCCAAGATTTGTTTGTGCAAAACTCACTGAACAAATCATTGTAAATAAAACGGAAAATAGAAACTGTTTTTTCATAATTGTTATTTTTTATTGCACGTAATGTATTCTGATTTATACATCACAATCAAATTGATCAGAAGATTTAATGCTTTCTTAACTCATGTTAAAAAGACCTAACATTTTGAATGAAGTTGCATTTTACTCCCTTTAGCCATGAATTACACTTTATTAATGAACTATTCAAGGTGAAAACTTATAAGTCTGCTTAGCTCGCAATCTAAATTATTTTTCCAATTCACTCAGGGTTTGATAGCCAATTGACAAAGCTCATTGTACATCGGTTGGCATGTATGTAACAATGGCCTAAGTCGCTCAGGAAAATCAATCTCTTTCTGAACATACTCAGCAAATCCAGTAGATTTATGAACGTTATGATACCAATGTTTTGCCCAAACTCCATCTTCCACTCTAGCACCAGCATTCCAGGACAACATCGTCTTATCAAATGGAATATTAATTTGATCACACAATTCCGTCAAGACTT
>Ga0209828_1002805_pt1 | contig 13963 bp, 10 predicted proteins | sample MaitaG_FD_187429 | JGI IMG/M metagenome (GOLD analysis project Ga0209828, IMG submission 187429) | Marine algal microbial communities from Maine, USA - Maine_Asex2 metaG (SPAdes) (version 2) | ecosystem: Host-associated > Algae > Red algae > Unclassified | place: Maine, USA | collected 2015-01-05 | reverse complement strand
GCCAAGGCGTTGGCCTGATCGAAACCGGTGAGAATTCCCCATTGGGTGTCAGTGTACGGGTCTTTGTCGAGCCGACGCGTAAGCCGATGCACCGCGGCCACGAAGCTGCGCGTGACCTCCGGGTGCCGGGCGACAAAGCAAGTGTGGCGTGGGTGATGTTTGCGGAGTTCGGGCAGGACCTCATCGAGCTTGTCGGCGAAGGTAATCGTCGCCGCCCCTTTGTATTTTTTCTCCAACGCCCGAACCACATCGGGCCAAGCAGCTTTGGTGGGTTCGGAGACGACGATGACGTAATTTGCCGTTTCTCCCTCCTTGAGTTCGGCCGCCGAGAGGCAGGGTGCGAAGAGGAACAGAACAAACAGGGATGCCATCGATTTCATGGCAAGCGTGGTATATGATTTCATTTGAGGAAGCGAGATACGGAGGAGATCTTCTCTCCCTCCAAAAGGGTAAATTCTACCGCTGTATCTGGAAACTCGGCGAGACGCTGATCAGGTAGGTGGCAAGGCGAACCTTGTCGCGGATGATGTTCTCGGTGGTACCGTAGCATTCGGTGAGCGCATCGACAATAAACTCACAGGGGTTGCGCTCGGTATCGACAACGACCCTCTCGCCGCCAGCCGGAGTACGGTTGGCCGGGTCCAGGGTGTAGGTGCGTTGCCAGGTGTCGGCGTTGATCAGTTCGTCGAGGGCGTCGATCAGGGCTTTGTCGCGTTCCCATTCCGCCAGCCCGGTCAGGCCGGCATAAAGCGCTTCCCAACCCGCGCGGTCGGGCATGGCATGATCAGCGGCTTCCGGATACGCCCAGTCGGCTTGGTTCGGCAAGGTATTCAGTCCCTGGCCGAGAAACGCCCGGCGGCTTGAATGGTCGAGACAGCAACGGAACGAGTTCGGTTCATGGGAGAGGACGTGAAACGAGTGGTGTTCCCTAGCAAACGTTCCGGCAAATTATCTCCATTTTCCATCGGAAAACCTAGGTCGAGAAACCAAAATTCGGCCAACCGCGTTAAATGCAAACAAAGCGTTACTGCATTTTAGTTGCAATAACGACCGATCATCTTTTAGAAGCTTGGTATGCGTAACTCTATCTTCCTCGTTATATTCTCTGTTATTTCTGTTCAGGTGCTCGCCCAAACCACGTTCCCCGATCCACGAATCAACATCACGGAGGACATAAAGCTCGAACCCAGCATCCACCTCGACGCTCTGTACGACACCGACGCCGAGACCTTCGACGTGACCGGCCTCGAACCAAGCCTGTCCCTGCGCACCCCGTACATCGACGCCTTTGCCAACTGGCATCTTTCCTATTTTGAAGACGAGGGCGAGTGGGAGGACGAGAGCGAAGAAGCCTTCGTCAAACTCCACGACCTGCCCGGATTGCCCGAGGATTTCACCGTCCGTGGCGGTCGTTTTTTCAACCGCTTCGGCGATCTCAACGCTGTACATCGCCACGGGTGGAGCTGGCGCGATCAAACCCTAGTCAACGAACGCTTCCTCGGCGACGAGGCCTTGACCACGGAAGGCGGCGAAATCTCCTTCCGCCTGCCGTTCCGATCCGACTTCGTCACCACCGCCAGCATCGCCTTTGGCGACGCCCGCGCCCACGACCACGGCCACGGCGAGGAAGACGACCACGGACACAATGACGACGAGGACGACGACCATCACGACGACGAGGAAGAGGAACACCACGACGAGGAAGAGGAACACCACGACGACGAAGACGGTCACGACGATGAGGAAGAGGAACACGGCCACGACGATGACGACGACGACCATGGCCACGAAGAACTCGACGCCGACGAACTCGGCTTCGCCAACGACTTGTTCACCGTCCGTGTGCATACGCGCTACAACGTCAACGACTTCAACCGCTTCGAAGGCGGACTCTCCCACGCCATCGGCGAACTGGAATCCGGCGATTCGCTCAACACCTCCGGCGCCCACTTCATCTACACTTGGCGTGAGAACGGACTCGAAGCCGGCGGCCAATCCGTCCGCTGGGCCACCGAACTGATGCTGCGCGACCTCGACCTCGACGAGATCGGTTCTGAAACGGAGTTCGGTGGTTACAGCCAGGCCTCCTTTCGCTTCTCCCCCTTCGCCGAGGTCGGCCTACGCTACGGTTACACCGAAGGCATCGACGCGATCGAACTCCCCTCGCAATGGCGCGTTTCGCCACGCCTCACAGTCTACCCGTTGCAAACCCAACACCTGAGACTCCACGCCCAGTTCAACCACACCGACACCGACGAACAAGGCGACGAACAAACGCTGCTCCTCGGTCTCTCCGCTTCGCTCGGCGCACCTGAAGTTCGGTAGTCGGTTCAGCGGCGAAGCCGGTGGGTGTAGCACGGATTTGCAATCCGTGTTCGTGGTACGGATTTGCAATCCGTAGGGGCGAAGACTGGAAATCTTTAGGGATTCACGGCCTTCGTTCGGCCAACGGTAGCCAGAGTGATTCGGCGGAATTCTCGTTGATCAAAACGACACTCGGGATAGTGTTATCCTATGCGCCAATTCCATCAACGCAAAGCGTGGCTCGTCGGCCTTTTACTTCTCTTTTTGATCATGGGTCTCCGCTTCGCGTTCATCACATTTTTTTCATTCAAAGCAGGTTCAATCGGTGATGGTGTTTTCTTCGGCATTGTCTTTTGCCTTCAAGTCTATGGCGTGTTCCATGTTGGAAGTGCGCTTCGATCTCGGTAGCAGTTTCGCCCGCGGAACGCGTCCGCTGGGAAAACAGGATCAAACATTTCGAAGAGATTCAGGCTGAGAAGTCGGTTATTCAACAACCTTGAATAAGGAATTTTATATTCAAGGTTGAAACATTAACCTTGAATAAGAATTTTTATGTTCAAGGTTGTCGACATGCGTAGAAATCAACTTTGCCACCAGCTTCGAACCGTTTATACGCCGGAGCGTGGCTTCGGCGTCGCAAAAACTGCCGAGCCCAAGCAGTATAATATCTGGTTTGTCGTGCCACCTGCGCCGCCTCGAATCGCACCAGAAAAATTGCCGCAAGACGCCCTGCGTCGCGCGTATCAAACGCTTGACGAAAAAATCCCGCCGCTTGGCAGCGAGGACGAACTCGACCGATTCGTCGCCCTCCTTTTTCAACGCCGCGAAGCAGTCGCCTCCTCACGGATGGAGGGCACATGGTCCACCATCGACCACGTTCTAACACCAAACGAAACGGGCGAGTATGAGGGCAACACCAAGTCGGCAACCGCATCCGTGCGCGGGTATGCTGACGCGCTGGAGACGCACATGAGCACCGTGCTGAAACGCAGACACAAGATGTTCACGCCCACCTTTGTGAAGGGCTTGCACAAATCCATCATGGCCAAAGACCCAAGCTTCGATGGCACACCCGGCGCCCTACGCGCTCCCGGCAAACATCGGGGTGTCGTGTTCATCGGCGGTCTGCGCAAGGAAGACTCCATCTACAATCCAGCGCCGCCAGAACATGTGTCGGAAAAGTTCAAGGAAGTCCTTCAGTGGTATCGAGACGATCTTTTGGCCGACATGGGCGACGCTGGTATGAACCGGATGACGCTCCCCGTCCGGCTTGCAATCGGGCATGCACACTTTGAAGCCGTCCACCCCTTTCAAGACGGAAACGGGCGGGTCGGGCGAATGCTCTGGCCCTTCCAAATGGCGATCGCAGGATTGTCGCCACTGTATCTCTCTGGCTTCGTCGAAGTACATAAAGAGAACTACGGGCGAGCTCTGGGGGCGGCGCAAAAACAACTGAACTACAATCCTCTGATCGAGTTTGTCTGCGCCGCGATCACCGAATCCCATGCCGAAGCAGCAAAAACAAAAGCGACCCTGCTCGGACTGCCCGAGACCTGGCGCGAGCGAGCCGTGTTCCGGAAAAACTCCGCTGCAGCAAGAGCCCTCCCCTACCTCATCAAGTCTCCGATCATGACGGCAAACGAGCTATCTCGCACCCTCGATATCTCGTTCCAAGCTGCGAGCAACGCCTTGAAGTCCTTGGTCGAACGGCGTGTATTGCTCGAACGAACGGAGCAGAAACGACACCGAATCTTTGCGGCTGAAGAAGTACTCGCACTCATCGCCCGACCATTCGGCGCAAGTTCGACACAGGCACTCAAGACCTGTCGGAGGGCCTTGCTACGTGAAGACTAAAGCGTAGTTCACCGCGTTGCTATTTTCGAACCAGATAACTGCGGTCACCGCGGGTAACGTAGATCGAATCCTCGTTCAAAGTCTCGGCAAGCTTCACCAAGAACGCGACGATCTGCTCGAACTGATTCTCGTCGGCAAACGACACTTCAAAACGTTCCAGCACATCGTGTTGCAAGGTCTTGTCGTGGTCCGTCCAAAAACCCTTCACCGGGGTGGGCGTATGAGTGTAGGCGCTGAAGTGCTCGACCAGAAAACTGTGGATGGTCGAACGCGCGGTCACAGCCACATTTTTTGCATCACCAAAAAAGCGCGCGTCGTCCAACTTGTACGAGGGCACGTAGAACACGGTCATCTTGCCGAGCGGAATCAGCAGCTTCGATTGCTCGGGCTGCGTTGTTCCGTCGGCGGACATGATCGAAAAAATGGTCAGAGAGTCGGCTAAGCTCGAACTCAGTCCATCGGAATTTCTTCTTCCTCGTCAGCTTCGGCCACGCGCAGAACTTCTTCCACGGTGGTGATGCCACGCAGCACTTTGTCCCACCCGTCGTTGCGCAAGGTGCGCATGCCGTTGCGGAGGGCCATGTGCTTGATCTCGCTGGCAGAGGCGTGACTGATCACCAGCGGGCGGATGGAATCGTCCATCACCAGCACCTCGTAGATGCCAGTACGGCCGCGGTAGCCGGTACTGCGGCAGGATTCGCAACCGACCGGCTGGCAGACGTTGCTGCCTTCCAGCTTGTCTTGCGGAAAGCCGATCTCCTCCAAGTCGAACTTGGTCAGATCGGCGGGGATCTTGCAATCTTTGCACAGGGTCCGAACCAAACGTTGTGCCACCAGAGCTTCCACGGACGAGGCCACCAAGAACGGCTCGACGCCCATGTCGATCAAACGCGTGACCGCGCCGGCGGCATCGTTGGTGTGCAGCGTACTGAACACCAAGTGACCGGTGAGCGCGGCTTGAATCGCAATCTCGGCGGTCTCTTTGTCGCGAATCTCACCGACCATGATCACGTCCGGATCTTGACGCAGGATGCTGCGCAGCGCGGTCGCGAAGGTCAGCCCGATCTCGGACTTCATCTGGATCTGGTTGATGCCGGCCATCTGGTATTCGATCGGATCTTCGGTGGTGATGATCCGGATATCGTTACTGTTGATGGTCGAAAGATAGGTGTAGAGCGAGGTCGACTTTCCCGAACCCGTGGGGCCGGTGACCATGATAATTCCGTGGGGTTTACGGATCAGTTTGTTGAGCAGTTCTTCGTCGATCGCGGCGAGTCCAAGCCGGTCCATTCCGAGCAAGTTGGCATTGCGCATCAACAGACGCAGGCTGACGCTTTCGCCGTAAACGGTCGGCGCGGTCGACACGCGAATGTCGATCTCCTCGCCCTTGATGCGCACACTGATACGCCCGTCCTGCGGCAGACGTTTTTCGGCGATGTCCATGTGCGCCATCACTTTGACACGCGAGATGATCGAGTCCTGAAGCTGTTTGATCTCGCCCGGCACCGGCACTTCCTGGAGTACGCCGTCGACGCGGTAGCGGATGCGCAAATCTTTTTCCATCGGTTCGAAGTGGATGTCGGTCGCCTCGCTGAGTTGCGCTTCGTAGATCACCTGGTTCACGAACTTCACCACCGAGGCCTCTTCCGTGCCTTCATCGATGTCGGACGCGCCGACAATTTCCATGTCGGTGATGTCGAGGCGGTCCTCGGTGACCAGTTGTTCGATGGTTTCGCCGCCGACGCCGTAGAAGCGTTTCTTGGCTTTTTCGATGTGGTCGCGGCTCGCCAAAGCAAAGCGGATGCGCTTGCCGTTCGAGGCGAGGCTGAGCGCGTCGCGCAGGCCGGGGCGGAACGGGTCGTGGGTCGCGATACGCAAACTGGTCTTGGTCTCCTCGATCGGAATGATCTGGTATTGGAACACCGTCTTGGTCGGCAGCGCTTTGCGCGCGTCGCCGGGGATGTCTTCCTTCAAATCGACGAACGGGATGTTCATCTGCGCGGCCAGTGCCTCGAGAAATTTGGGTTCCTCCACCATCTTGTTTTCGACCGCCGTTTCGGTGATCGACGCGCCTTGCAGGCGTTGCGCCGCGAGCAGGTCGGAGATTTGTTCGTGGGTGAACAGCCCCGTGCCCTGAAGCAAGGCGGTGAGGCGGTTGTTGGATCCGGAGGGCTTGGCTCCGGGGAAGGCGATGGCGTCGGTACTCATGGACATGAAGCTAATCGATGCGCGAGGGCTGTCAATCGTTCAAAAGTAGTCAGTAGCTGGTAGCGAGTAGTCAGGTCGCTCTCGGCCTTCGGCCGGAATATTGGAGGGCGAGGGGCCTCCCGAGCCGATTGCCCTTCGACACACGAAGACAAGTTTACATCTCATGGAGGCCGAACGAAACCAAGGCCAACATTCCGACCGGAAATGGCGTGGGAGAATTAGAACAATGGGCAGACCGGTCGACGGTGTCTCGGAAGACCCAGACCCCAGCCTTGCCCTGACGGGCTGCAGCTGGGGCTACTCAGGGTGCCACCGCTAACGCGGCTCCTTTCTAGCTCGCCCGCCAATGCACGACCTAACTGATGAGTGAAACTGATTCCTGATGACTCCGGCCACCGTGATCCGAATTGCGAATCATTGCCCCACTTCACTTCAGCGCGCGAATTCACCAATCATTGTTTACCGGAAAGCCGTCCGTCAGGGTGAAACCAACTGATTACGCAACCGCCCGCAGGGCGAGTCCCACCTGATTACTGATGACCGATCACTGATCACTCCCCCGCCCGAAGGGCAAGTCCCCACTGATTACTGATAACTGATCACTCAAAGGCCTTGCAGGGCACACTCTAAAAAACAATCGCCGTCAGATTCTCCGCCGAGATCTCCCTCTCCTCCCCATCCACCCGCAAGCGCAACACCTCACCCTCGAACCCCAACACCTCCGCGCCGGCGATCGACTCGATCTTCATCGCCACGGTCTTGGCCCCCGCCGCCGAACGCACCAAGGCTGGCAACTTCACGTCACCGGTCACCTGCGAACCCGGCCCGAACACGGCGGCTTTGAGTTGCGCCTGCGGCACCTGCCATCGTTCGAGCCCGCAGCTTAAATCACGCAGCGTCCACGTGCCGTCCTCAGCCTCCAGCGCATTGCCGAACGCGATCTCTCCGCGCGTTGTCTCCAGTCCGAACCGCGCCGGTGGCGGCGCCTTCACGGCCAGCGATCCAAAGAAAAAATCATCAAAGGCGTAGTTCCGATCGACCGCCGGGTTCGGCACAATTCGAACACTGCCGATCGGCACCTCCGACTCGGCGCCGAGAAAGGCCAAGCCGCTTTCGGCCGCCGGCACCGCGCCGATCAAGCCGCCATCCAAATCAAAAAACTTCATCGAGATGCCGCCCTTCACCACCGACGACACATAACAACCCGCTTGCCGCACGCCCGCCGCTTGCTCCGGCTTGCCCGGCTGGTGAAAGCGCACGGTGATCTCGCCCTCCCAGCGCGGCCGGTCATTCCCCGCCGAGACGCCGCCGGTTTCGCCGCCCACCTTATAGCTATCGACCACCACCGCGCCACCCTCCACCGAACTCGCGAGCGTGCAGCCCCAATCTTGAAACACCTGTTCCACATTGGTGCCCACCTTCAGTTCTTTGCCGCCGGGATCTTTGTCGAAACCCAGGACCCGGACCTTGCCCTTGCGCTCCTCGTGGGACGCCAAGGGGCGCAGCAGCGGCGAGCCTTTGAGCGCCGACTTGCCCCAGCCTTTCGGGGCATTAGCTCGCGCGACCGCGGTCCCGGCAGCTTGCGGCACGCCCATACCGGCCCGGCCACCCATGTCTGGATCATGCACCAAGGCCACGTCGCTTCGATCGAGTGTCAAGGCCACGCCGGACACGCGCCCGGTGGCCGACCAGGCGCCGAGATCGCCGATCCACTGGGACATGGCGCCGTTGGGCGCACGAAAAACCAGCGCGTCGAACTCCAACACGGGGGGCGCGGTGAGGTCACTCACCTGGATCGCCTCTTCCAGCCGAAAGCGAATTTCCGGATCCTTTTCGCGGCTGGCGTATTGGCGGGCGAGTTCGCCGAACTGAACCATCGACACCGCCAGGCGACGCGACGCGGCTTCGCGGTCGCGATAGCGGGCGGCACCGAGACCTTTGGTGAGTTCGAGAAATTGAACCAAGTTCGAACCCGGTTCGACCGGACAGAACTCAGCGCGGGAAAGTTCGGCCATGCCCAGTCGGCGCGCCCCGTCGTCCAGTTCGAACCCGCCGTCCACGTGCATCAGCAAGCGCGTGCCGTCGCGGAAGTGGACCATCTTTTCGGCCGGCTCCCGCTCGTTCGCCGTGTCGGGTTCGGCCGCCAGACAATCGACTGGGAGACCGGACAAAGCCAGGCACACGAGCGCCAAACCGAACAGCAAGCTGCGCCGAGGAAAAGCACGCATGCCGCTCGTCATTTACTGAATCGGCGAGTAGTCCGTCGGCGTGAAAAAGCGGTGCTGCACTCCGTCCTTCACCAAGATTTTGCCGTCCTTCTCCGACGCCTCGCGGGCGGACTTCCAGTCGGCGTCTTTACGGAAGCCATCGAACGAAGCATCGCGCGTCGCCTGGTCTTTGTGCGCGATGAAATAGGTCAGCGTGCTGCCGTGTCCGGGCTGGCCTTTCATCGGGTGGAGGTAGATCACATTTTCGATGCCGTGCTTTTTGAACAGACCGCACGTGTGGTCGCGGAAGCGCGCATCGAGGTTCGGCAACTTGCCTTCGTTGGTGGTGTAGGTGCGCCGTTCGAACAAGCGCGCCGGATCCTTTTTCACCCCGGAAAAGGCCTGCGAATACTGCGGCGAATAGTCGGTCGGTTCGTAGAACACCGACTCGATTTTCTTCACCAATTTGCCCTCGGCGGTCGAGGCCTTGTAGGCGGCTTTCCACTCCGGATTATCGAGAAAGGTTTTCCACGCCGCCTTGCGTTGATCGCGACTGTGGTAGCCGAGCAGATAGCTCATGGAATTGTCGTCGTTCTCCACCGGCGAAAGATAGATGACGTTTTGCATGCCGGCTTGCGTGAACAGTTTGAGCGTGTGGTCGCGGAAGCGTTTGTGCAGTTCGTCGAGTTTCCCTTCGTGCGCGTAATACGTGCGCATTTCGTAGACGGTATAGTTGGGCGGAAGTTCGTCGGCGAACGCGTTCGGGGTGGTCATAAGCAAGGAGGAAAAGAGGGGCAGAAGAAGGAACGTGCGGAGAGCATTCATGGGACGGATTGTGCGCGAGGGGCCGCGTTCAAGCAAGCAAGGATGACCATGGGTTCGGGGCGACGACGCCATTGGGTTTGAACCGTGTGCGTGCACATGATACGGACCCCAATGATCTTTGTAGGAGTCTTTTTACTCGCCGGCATGCTGCACACGTTTATCCGCTCGCGTGGCCACAAGCCTGGCTGGCCGTTCGCGGTGCTGGTCGCGGCGGCGACACTCGGAACGCTATTGTTGGCGGCCGCCGGCTTTGTCATCATCGGGCTCGCCTTCGTGTTTTACGCAATCAAGTCAAAGGCGGAAGGGGCACTCGGCGCGGCGTTTTACCACATCCCGTTCACCTGCCCCGAATGCCAAGCCTCGGTAAAGGCGGCGCGGCACAAAGAAGGAACCGCGATTCTCTGCCCCGCCTGCGAAGAGATCATCACCGTCCCGTACGACGACCACAGCAAGATTCCGCAGTATGTGATCGCTGAAAAACCGCCGTACCAAGGCGGCCCGGTGCGCATCCAAAGTTATACCAGCGTCAGCTCCGCCGACTTGGATCGTTTCGTCCTCGAGGAAGCCGGGGTAGCGGCCACCATCCAAAACGACGGCACCGGATTAAACGTCGCCACCTCGGTCGGCCTGCTGGTCGCATCCGAGGACTGGACCGAGGCACGCACCGTTTTACTTGCCGCCCGCGAGCAACCGCCACCACAGGTTCGGCCTGAGGACGAAGTGGAAGCCCAGCCCGACGGGCGCGGCTTTGAGTGACGATTGACGGTTGTTGAATGGTGAGTTTAGAGTGGAGCGTCCAGCGTGCAACGATCAGTCGGGTGGTTTCCGCTTCACTTAGTTTTGGGAGGCACTTCGGCCCGGCTTTTCAGAACCTCCTCCCCAATCGAGCGGAAAAAGTCCGTTTTCAGTTTCTTCAGGTCAAATTCCTTCGCCATGCCCTTTTGGCACAGCAGCCGCACATCATGAAGCATGTCCTCCATTGGTAGCCCAAGATGATTTGGTTGGTCGAGCCGGTAGATCCCGTGTTTGTGACTGGCAAGTTTGAGCAGCGGTCGCTCGCCAGCCACAGGTCCTTCCTCCACGACGAGCGGAGGTAGCGTCTTTGGGTCCTTGAATAGCACGAGCCATTCGGAATCCTTAGGGACCGAACCAAAGTTAAACCCGCCCCATGGCGTGAGTTCGCTAATCCGGCCGGCTTCGTAGAACACCATCTGGTTTTTCTTATAATTTTCGCCCTTAAAGACCTCCATTACTAGACCCTCCTGGCCAAAGGCTCTGAAAGCGCGCGACTTTCTGGTGAAGTAATGATCCTCATTTCGGTATTTGCCGGTCTTTTCATTCAAAAAGTCCTTCAGTGCTTTTGGTGCCCCAGCTTTAAGGACCTCCCTGTGTTTCCGATGAAACTTGTTGATGTCCATCTTGTGGTTCTCGATGGAAAGGACACAAGCTCCAGAATTCGTGACGGCGTCCATCCAGACAGTGAGCTGTTCCGCACTAGGTTCGCCTGCGGAAGCATCACACAGAAGAAAAATGGAGACAACCGAGACCAGGCTATAAAATAATTCAGACATTGCTAAAGGGAAAGAGTTTGTGAGCTTTATCATGGTGCAGGGATGGGGTCTAAATCTGGGAGCGGTGGGATTTCGGTGGCTCTTTTCACCGTGATGTTTCTTCGCTGTTTCACTCTGTTTGTTAGACGCGTTACAGAACCATAAATATTCGGGATTCTCAACCGAAAGCAGGGGGGGAAACTCGGTGCCTGCGGCAAAGACGAGGTCCTTCGCTGCCTCCGCGCGTCGGAGTGCAGGTTCACAAAGCCGCCTGCCCTCCGTTTGTTCGACCATCAACATCATTTGGAGGGTCGCCACCCGGCGACCGCGAGTTTTTCTTATGGCAAGAACCCGCCATAGGATGGCGAAACCTTGCCACACTATGGCGAACCCGTGCCACACTATGGCAAACCCTTGCCATAAAGCACGAGAGGTCCGCAGGACCAACCAACGAAAAACCAAATACTAAAAACCAAATACCAGATCACTGTGATCCCACAATTGCACCTCCGGTGCGAGTCGACCCCAACGGGGTCTTTTCATCATAGCCTGTGGGTGAAGGAGGCACGACTGAACCCCAGGTTGAGGGCCGGAGAATTGATCGACCGGTCTGCCGCTCGGTTCGAGATTCCGGTTCCGGTCCGGTCGAAATGAAGACAGCCCCGCGCGTCCTAAAGTGCCACTGCTACGCGGCTTCGGTGGACTCATAGGAAAATGAAACAGGCGGCACAGACCGTTCCTTCCCGGTAAAAACCACGATTTCATGGCCAGATTTTGGCCCTATGGGATCACAGTGATACCAGATACAAAAACCAAGAACCAAGAACTCGACTCCCCTCCCCCGCGAACCTAAAACCCCGACCATGGACCAACGACCGAACATCATTTTTATCATCACCGACCAGCAACGGTTCGACACCATCAACGCGCTCGGTTTCCCGCACATGGAAACGCCGCACCTCGACCGGCTGGTCAAAGAAGGCGTCACCTTCACCAACTGCCACGTCACCGCCGCCAGTTGCGCGCCCTGCCGCGCCTCGCTGTTCACCGGCTACTACCCGCACACCACCGGCATTCTGCGCAACGCCGATAGCTGGACGCGTTCGTGGATCGAGGACGTGGCCGAGTCCGGCTACAAATGCATCAACGTCGGCAAGATGCACACCTATCCGTACCACACGCAACTCGGCTTCCACGAACGCTACGTGGTCGAGAACAAGGACCGCTACATGGAGGAACGCTGGTACTTCGACGAATGGGACAAGGCCTTGAAGGCGCGCGGTCTGGTCAAACAGCAACGCGAGTTCTACCGCAAACGCGACGACTACAAAGACGCGCTCGGTTCGTTCCTCTGGGAACTCCCGTCCGACATGCACTCCGACAACTTCGTCGGCGACACCGCCACCTGGTGGCTCGATACCAAACCCAAAGTCGACGAACCCCTGTTCCTCGAAATCGGTTTCCCCGGACCGCACCCGCCCTACGACCCGACGCCCGAGTACGCCGAACGCTACATCAACAAGGAGATCCCGTTGCAGGAGATCAAGCAGTCCGACCTCGACGGCCAGCCACCGCCGCTCAAGGGCCTGCGCGTGCACAACAATGAGATCGACCACGACAGCGTCGTTCTGCCGCTCGACCCCACGCCCGAACAACGTCACAAGCAACGCGCCTACTACGACGCCAACGTCACCATGATCGACGACCAAGTCGGCGCCATCATGGATTCGCTCGAACGCAACGGCTACCTCGAAAACTCCGTCGTCATTTTCACCTCCGACCACGGCGACTGCCTCACCGACCACGGCCATTCGCAGAAATGGACCATGTACGAACAGGTCACCAAGGTGCCCCTGATCGTCTGGTCGCCCAAGCTGTTCGGCGACCAAGCCGGTAAGAAAATCGACGGCCTGTGCAGCCTGTTCGACATCGGTCCGGCCATTCTCGAACTCGCCGGCGTCGAACCCGCGTCCGACATCGAAGCCGAGTCCGTACTACCCGCCCTGCGCGGCGAAGACTGGACCGCGCGCAGCCACGTGTACTGCGAACAAGCCCGCGACATGATCCTCACCGACACCGAATTTATGACCATGGTGCGCAGCGACACCCACAAACTCGTTCACTTCATGGGCGAACCCTGGGGTCAGCTCTTCAATTTAGAAAAAGACCCCGACGAATTCGAAAATCTATGGGACGATCCGGGTTCGGCCTCGGTCAAACAAGAGCTGCTCGACAATCTGCGCGAGTGGCGCATGCAGAGCGCCTACAACACCAAAGACTGGGCCGCGAGTTCGCGGTGATGGCGGGCGGCCTTCGGCCTTTTTAGTTAGTAATCAGTAATCAGTGATCAGTAATCAGTAGGGTCTCGCCCTGCGGGCGTGTAAGTGATCAGTGGGGCGACCGGCTTTTTGCCGCTGGAGTAATCAGTTCCTTCGCTTTTTTAAGGTCTCGGCCTTTCGGAAGGGACTGTTCCGCCACGTTCGATCTTTCGCGCCTCCAGACTGTTTTAGCGGCTGAAGGCCGCCCACCTGACAAGGAAATTAATCTCGAACGGATCAACCGAAGATTCGACTATTCCCTTGTCCCCATTCCCTTGTCCAAAGAATGAGACAAGAGAAGCACGGAAGTCTGAACAAACCTGCAAACCTGAACAACACAGAAGCCGCATGGCGAGCACCCATCGTTCAACTTTGCCAGTTCCTCCCCGCAAACAAGTGACCCCCATGGATACAGAGCAACCACGAACTGAAGCCTGACGACCTTGGACAAGGGAATAGGGACAGGGGAATAGCCATAGATCGGATTACGGGTTGAACGAGAATATAACGAGAGGAAGGTTTGGCGATCCCTGCCTGCGGCCCAGGAACTGAATCCTCCTAGCTGATCACCCCCAAGGCCGCAGGCCGCCCCACTGAATACCGATCACCCAAAAAGCCGCAGGCCAACTCACTGATTACTACTAATCACTACCAAAGGCCGCAGGCCGCCCCACTGATTACTGATCACTACGAACAA
>Ga0209828_1002803_pt1 | contig 13975 bp, 4 predicted proteins | sample MaitaG_FD_187429 | JGI IMG/M metagenome (GOLD analysis project Ga0209828, IMG submission 187429) | Marine algal microbial communities from Maine, USA - Maine_Asex2 metaG (SPAdes) (version 2) | ecosystem: Host-associated > Algae > Red algae > Unclassified | place: Maine, USA | collected 2015-01-05 | reverse complement strand
CATTAATTGTCCAGTCCATCTTTTTTGTTAGATAATCAAGGTCAACAAGTTTACTTAGTTCGTTAATATTGTCTGTTTTAACCAAACTTCCAGTTTCATATAATGCTCTAAATTTACTCTGTTCAACTTGATACTGAAATTCGAAGCCATTATTTTTTTCCTTTACTTTAATGGCTAAACTTTCCGCTTTCTTCAAATGTTTATTAAAAAGCCGATACTGTTTTTTATCTAATAGGGCATTCAATTTTATATCATATTGATGTTGATCCGATTTTTCTAAAGCTTCTATAGAAATAAAACGCTCCGCCAAACGGGTTAAGCTGCTAATTTTAGATCGTAAAATAGCTTTTTGTTTTTGATTCAGTTCCTTTTTTACTGCTGGCAAATCGCTAAAAACTTGGTTATATAATCGTAGTTGAATCAATTGATTAATATCTGTTTGATGTAAAACCTTTTTAACCAACACTTCAAGCAACTTTATTACATATCTATCCGTATTAAAATAACTACAGGAAACTATCTTTTGTAAGCCTTTCAACTCTTTGGCAGAAAAGCTTTCTAATAATTCTACTACCAAATAGGGTATTTTTTCTCTATTATTTTCAATCATTTATTTTGCTAATTATTTGATTATCAATTTAAAATAAAATTTAAATTTTATTTTAAGTACCTATTATGGGTAAAAATAATAGAAAAAAAACAAACTGACCCATAGTACTTTTGAGCTATAATCAACAATATGATAATGTGGCTTGAGATTTGAAACATTATTTGGTTATAGTTCTTTGAAAATACAATCTCCGTCTTCTATTGCTGTTGGAACGTGCAACTGCTATAGAAGTGAATTGAAGATACTGCTATCAAAACCTATTTCGGCTATGCAATTGATCTCAGTATGACGGAAAATATTAAACTACCCTACTCAATTAAACCCAATATTTTTGACAAAATATTATTTACACAAAAATGAATGAACAATGAAACATTTTTTAAAATTAACCAAGCTGTGTTTTATACTATTGGCAATATGCAACATAGCGCAAGCACAAACCAATCGCCACTCTTATGTACCAGGCGAATTAATTGTAAAATTTATGGAGGATAAAACCGCCGCAAAAACTAACCACCTTGCTACTAAAATGGAGGCAAAAGTGGTAAAAACCATGCCTACCTTAGGTATTGAATTATGGAAAATAGATCAAAACAATGCCAAATCAGATATTTTGGAACTGGTGGAACAGTACAAAGATCATCCAGATATTGATTTTATTGAGCCAAATTATCTCTATTCTATTGATGGGTTAGAAGCTACTGATGACCCAAAATTTAACCAGCAGTGGAGTTTGCATAATACTGGTGAAATTGAAGGTTCATTAGATGATGCTGATATAGATGCACCGGAAGCCTGGGAAATACAATCTGATTCTTCCACTATCGTTATCGGCATTTTAGATACAGGAATTGATTGGCAACACCCAGATTTGACTGATAATATTTGGCAGAATTTAGGAGAAGATGCTGATGGAGATGGACATGTGCTTGAATATATTGATGGTAAATGGGTTTTTGATCCTGAAGATTTAGACACAATTGACAATGATAACAATGGTTATGTAGATGACTTGATTGGTTGGAATTTTGTTGATGATAACAATAAACCCTTTGATTATGAGAAGCAAGCCGCTGGAAAATTTGTTCAGGCACACGGTACACACGTTGCAGGTATTATTGCAGCTTCTCATAATGATATTGGAGTTGCAGGTGTGGCACCCAATGTTAAAATTGCTCCTCTAAAATTTATGAATGACAATAAAAACCCAAGTGGCGAAGGCAAGCACGCTGTTGAAGCTTTAAACTATGCTGTTAACATGGGGATGCAAATTAGTAATAACAGTTGGGGAGGAGGTGTACAAATGGACGCTATAAAATTGGCCATTAGAAATGCTGGAAATAACAATCATTTATTTGTTGCCTCAGCAGGAAATGAAGGAAAAGAACGTATTAATTTTCCAGCTGATTTTGGTTACGGCAATGTAATTTCTGTTGCCAATACAAATAAGGCTGACTCGTTATCTGAAACCTCTAACTACAACTTTCAATATGTGGATATAGCAGCGCCGGGCGAAAGTATTTTAAGCTGTTTGCCATTACAAAAGTATGGATATATGAGCGGCACTTCAATGGCAACGCCCTTAGTTGCTGGCGCATCGGCTATACTTTGGCAAAAACAACTTGACTTATTAGGTATAGTTAAATATCAAAATATTAAGCAATTGTTATTGGATAATGTAGATGTAACACCCCACTTATTAGACAAAAGCTATAGTGGGGGAAGATTAAACCTCCATAAATCTTTAGTTGCTACCTTAGATACAAATTATGCGTATTACAGAGCGCAGGATTCCCTAAATTTAATAAGTATATACAACGCTTTAAATGGCCCCAATTGGGAAGGTTATCAAGGAGGATTGGAAGTTTGGGACTTATATAATAAGCCAATAAACGAATGGGCTGGTGTTGATTTAGATGAGTTTGGAAGAATTAGTTCTTTACTTATAAAATTTAAGAATTTAAGTGGAACAATACCGCCCGAAATAGGAAACTTAACTGAATTGAGATCAATTGGTATAAATCAAGGTCCAGGTATTTATTCTTTTAGCAACCGGTCTTTCAATACCATAACACAAAGCAATATAATTGACCCATATATAAATAAAACTGAACATATTGGGTTTTTAGGTGGATATAAAAATGTTACAGGTGCTATACCAAATGAAATTGGAAACTTAACTAAATTAAGATCCCTCGCTTTAGAAGGGCTAAATTTGACCGGAGAGTTACCTATTGAAATAACTAATTTAAAGCAATTGCTATATCTCAATTTAGGCGGCAATCAATTGTCTGGCATAATACCTCCTCAACTTGCAAAGCTCACTAAATTATCCGGATTAAACCTTTATTTAAATAAGTTAAGTGGTACAATACCAATTGAAATTTCTAATTTAAAAAATCTTAGTGTTTTAAATTTATTTTACAATCAATTAGAAGGTAGCATTCCGGGGAGTATTGCAAGCTTACCACTCTGGCATATAGATTTAGGGCACAATAATTTTGAAGGCAAAATACCTATTGAACTTGGTACATTCCAACATTTACATAGTCTATCTTTAGATTATAATAATTTAACTGGTGCTATACCACCAAACTTGGGGCGACTAGTGGGCGTAAATTTAGATTTGAATTTGTCAAATAATCAATTATCAGGTTGCTACGATCCATCTTTAATATTAACCGGACCTAACGTACTCAATGAATATGGACTACCCTGTTCATACGATTTAAGGTGTAAACAATATTTAAACTCACAAATAAGTGATGGAAATAACTTTGATGCACCTTGGGAGGACTTTGTAGAAACAGAAGCAGGAAGTTGTTGGGCATCTGAAAATACCAAAGTATGGCCGGGAGACTTAAACAATGATGGCCAGGTAGGCAGAGACGATATTATATTTTATGGTTTAGCAAAAGGAAACACAGGACCTACCCGGGAAAGTGCCCCAGAATATGGAATTGAGATAAATAATGTAGGAAATACTAACTGGGAAGCACAGCTTTGTCCAAGGTGGGATAAGTATATTTTTGGGATTGATTGCAAACACCAGGATGCCAATGGAGATGGAATAGTTGATACTTTAGATTACCTGACGGTATTGGGTAATATGGGATCTAAAAATCCTGATTATAAAGAATCGGGGCATTTGCGCTATGTTTCTGAAGGATTTGAGTTGGTTTTAGAACCAATAGATGATTCTGCAATTGGCACAACAAGAGCATATAATTTATTTTTGAAAAAGCTTGATGATTCCCAAACCAGTATATACGGCATATCGAGTACTATTAAATTTAATACCGCTTTAAAAGACGCCACTATTGATTTTTCAAACTCTTGTTTAGACACCTTGCACAGTTATAAAAATTTTGATAAAGAAAAATCTACCTTAGAATTTGCTTTAACACAAATAGATAATGTGAATATCAATTGTCAAGATGCTTTAGCAAGGATAATAATTAGTATGGAAGATACTCTACCTGATACTGGCGGTGAATTTATAAGTTTTAAAGTAGAAGCCATTAGTTCGCAAGCCAATGCAACGGCCGGTAGAGAAATTAATGAGACTATAGGAGCAACAGCTTATAGTAGCTTCAGTATAAACAGTAGTGAAAACTCCGACTTAGGTATAAATCTAAGCCTTAAACCACAAACTTGTTTTAAAAATGGGGTTGCCCTTGCAAATGTTTATGGTGGTCGAGCACCTTATCAATTTTTATGGAGTACCGGCCAAACCACGCAAGAAATTGAAAACTTGAATGCCGGTAGCTATACGCTAACTATCACAGATGCCAACAATGCTACAATTGTTATACCATTTGAAATTGAAAATGAAATTATACTAGAGTACGATAAAAATGGAGACTTAGTGGGATGCGAAGTAGAAACAGAAATAATTGAAATTGAGGTTGAAATTGAAACTCCTTGTCCCGATTACATTGATTTTGATGAAAATATTGACGATGGAACTAACCACATTATGGAAAGTGGCACTTACCAAGCCAGCAAAAACATAGAAACTAATGCAAAAATTTTGACTAATGAGGAAGTGCAACTTAAGGCTGGAGAAAAAATAACACTAAAGCCAGGCTTTTCAGCAGAAAACAACACCAGGTTGGATATAGAAATTGAAGATTGCATAGAACAATAATAATGTTTGACTTAAACAAAATTTTAAAAAACAATAAATTGAAAAGCAACCTAAAAGCACCTAATTAAAAATTTATTGTATAACCCTAAAATTTATAAAGAAAACAAAAAGTATAATACAGATAACCAACTTAGTTCAATTGCTTACAGTAAGCAGTTTAACCAAGCCCGCTTTTAGCTACATAAAAGCTACTCAAAATACGCTCTTAATTTTTTATAACAAACTAGTAAAACAAAAATAAAATGAACGTTTTGCAAAATACCTTAAAACTTAAATTTTTAGAAACTATAAATAATATTAAAATGACAAAAAATAAATTAAAATTAACGTTAAAAACAGTAGCCTTATTAACAATAACTACTTTAACTATTAATACTGCTTCTGCACAATTGCATGTAACAAAGCCAGATGGTAATGTTGGTATTGGTATAGAGACTCCCATTAAAAAACTTCATGTAAAAGGTATGGCTAGAATTACGCCTGAATTTAATAAAGCTGCAGTTATTCAGCTTGGAGGCGGTCGCGCAAAAAATGGTTTAGCATATATTGACACCTATCCAATTGCAGGTGGATCGTGGGTCGGGAGGCTCTTATCAAATGCTGATGGGGTGACAACTTTTTCACATAAAGGAGAAAGTCATTTTCAACTTAGAACGTATGGAAAGAATTCACATATGAGATTTATTGTGTTTGGTACCGAAGCTTTAACAGTTGCTCCAAATGGCAATGTAGGTATTGGAACAACTGATCCTGGTCCTAATCCTTTCAAATTTCAGGTAACAGGTGCGGTTGCCAAAAGGGGAAATGCAGACGATACTTGGACAATTCTATCCGATAAGCGTACAAAGAAAAATATTAATTCTTTTAAATTAGGATTAAATGAAGTGCTAAAACTAAATCCAGTTACCTTTAATTACAATGGTAAAGCAGGTGTTGAAAATACAGATAAAGAGTATGTTGGTTTGGTAGCGCAAGAATTTGCTAAAATTATGCCAAGTGCTGTTAGCAAATATGTACACAACGACACTATTTCAAATAAAACAGAAGATTATCTCTCTATGAATGCATCTTCAGTAAAATATATGCTTGTAAACGCCATTAAAGAGCAGCAAAGCTTAATTGAAACTCAAAAAGCAGAATTGGAAACTTTAAAAGCAACAGTAACCAAATTAGCTGAAAACAGCTCCCCAGTTTCAACCCCTGGCGCAACTGAAATAAGTGTTTTATTAGAAGGTACAGGTACCGAAAATGCATTATTAGCACAAAACACGCCAAACCCATTTACTACCAATACACGTATTGAGTATTTTGTTCCTGCTAATAGCCGCAATGCCCGTATGTCGTTTAGAGATATGACTGGTAAGGAAATTAAAAGAGTAGAACTAACAAATGATGGTATTGGCGCTATTGAGCTTTCTGCTAAAGATTTGGCAGTCGGCATTTACTCTTATGTGCTATATGTTAATGGTAGTATTGTTGCTTCAAAGAAAATGGTATTGAAACAATAAAACAACCTAAACCAAAGAAGCCTCAAGCCAGTTTGAAGCAGCGCTTGAGACTTCTTTTTAAATCAATTTTTAAAATTCCAAAATTAATTTAATAATGAAGATAAATAAAATTTTCAAAATAACCAATTGGTTATATGTTATGGCAATATTAATATGTTGCGGAAACATAAATAAAACAGCAATTGCGCAAACAGGCAATGCCACAGATTATTTTAAACACTCCATGCCGCAACCTGAGGCAATGTGCTTAATAAACCAAATTAACTTAAGCAATAGTTTGCATACAGGTGCCGTAAGCAGCAACATACCACTTTACAATATTCAAGGCGATATGTTAAATCTACCCATTTCATTAAGCTATATTTCTAATGGAATTAAGGTAGATGAAGAAGCCTCAAGAGTGGGCTTGGGATGGAAACTAAATGCCGGTGGGCGAGTAACACGGGTTATTAGAGGTATTGAAGATGAGCATTTTAGTTCAACTACAATGCCAATTACAGGACTAAATGGTGATAATACACCGATACGCCAAAAAGTAACATCATTCTTCCCTAATTTTAAAGGTAATCCAGATGCTACCCGGATAATTGTTGCAGGACATCTTCACAAAACTTCCCTACCAGATGATATTCCTGCGATTTCTCTCTCTCACGATAAGGTTTCAACAGATTTGCCAGACCTTTTTTATTATTCTTTAGGCGATCTTTCTGGAAAATTTACTATAAACCCAGATTTATCGGTAAATCAAATGCCTTATAATAATGTAAAAATTACCCTTATTCTTGGATCTAATGGTAAGCAAGAGACTCTGGCAGATATTTTTAAAATAAAAGAAGATTTGCCTATATCAGTAAGCTTTCCAATACCACCTGGTATTTCTATACCAGCAATAAACGAGGATGGTAATGACAGAATTACTGGTTTTACAATTGAAGATGAAACCGGTAGAATTTTTACTTTCAATGATATTGAATTATCGAATAACGTAGAATGGTCACCCCTTTTTGATGCTAACTTTAATATACCAACTGATTTATTTGGTGAAAGAACTACCTCTTGGAATATTACAACAATTGAACACGTAGCCAATAAAGAAACTATTGATTTTGAATATGAAACGTTAGAGTTTAACGCTAATTCAATCATTACAAATCACAAATTAGTTGAAGGCAACAATTGCTTGTGCAAACAACCAACAAAAAGTACAACTGCAAGCAGTGCCAACGAAAGCAAAATATTGAAAAACATTAAATGGAATCATGGACAGATAGATTTTACTACTGTGAACAGAGTAGACATACCTGGTGATAAGCATTACTCAAAAATGGATATAAGTCTAAATACAGTAGAGGATGAAAATGTTAGCTCAATTATTAAATCTTTTCAATTTAATACCTCTTATTTTAATAGCAATGTAACACGTTTGGCTAACATGTTTAAACGCTTGAAATTAAATGGCTTACAAGAATTAGGTGCTGATGGTAAAGCAAATGGTAAACCAGCTTATGTATTCAACTATAACGAAACTTCGTTGCCTCCTAAAAATTCTGACCAAAGAGATTTATGGGGTTATTTTAACGGCGTAGCTTCTTCTGATGGCATTCCTAACATTTTTAATGCTACTGGTTTTGAAAAAGATAGAATCTCAACTATCAATCCTAATAGTTCTACTATAACACAGCGCACACTAGCTGTATTAAGCAAAGCTAAAGCCGGCATTTTAACAAGTGTAACAAATCCAAAGGGTGGTTCTACTACATTCAATTACGAGTTAAATCACTTCAATTATTTTAATAAAGAATATTTAGGTGCAGGCCTTCGGGTACTGAGTAAAACTATTAGTGACGGCATAAATACTGCAAACAATATTATTTATAATTATAAATATTCACAAGCAGATAATAGCTCAACAAGTGGTTTTGTATCTGGCATACCTATATATGCCCATCTTTGTAAAAAAGCCATTACAGGCAATGAATTTTTCTCAAATTCTTACCGGTCTTCACGCAGGTTAGATTATCCCATAGGTAACGAGGTAGGCTATAAAAGGGTAACCGTATCTAATTATACCGGTGGCTTTATAGAGTATGTTTTTAGCAGTGCATCTGAATTTAGAGATGTAGATAATACTACAACACATACAGAATCTTGTAATGGATTTTTAGGGGTAGACGACCATTTTCCATACGCTTCTAAAACTTCTTTTGACTATAAAAGAGGTTTGTTAATTAGTGAAAAAATTTTCAATATTGAAGAAGGTAATCAGAAGCCTAAATATAGTTTAACTAATCTGTATAAGTTTAACAATAAAAAAGATGTTTCAGTTAGTATAGAGTTAAACACCGGTAAAAATGGCAATACTGGTAAAACAACTTCAACAAGAAACATTACCTCAGATTTTATAGCCTTAGAACAGCAAATAGAATCTACAGATGGTGTTGATGAAACCATAACTGACTTATCATACAATAATACTATTCAATTATGGGATAACAATAAAATCTCTAAACTGAAAGAGACTAAAACAACAATAAAAGAAAACGACATCAATTTCTCCAGTAAAATCTACAAAACAGTTTTTACTTATAAAAAACATGATGGACAGGATAGGGTTGATATTGAAACAATTACCAATACAGTAAATTTTAATATAGTTGATAAAACCACATACAAATATGAGCTTTTTAATGCTATTGGACCATTTGTGAATAAGGTTGAAAGGCAAGAAAATACTTTTAATGCAAATGGTGTATTTCAACCAGGCTTAAAAAAAGCGCAACTTACTTATAATGATTATGATAGTAACGGCAGGCCAACATCAATTACCGACAAAGGCGAACCTTTAGCCAAAACCTATACTTATACTCATTTTGGCGAGGTAGATACTGAAACACATGGTAATTTTAATAAATCATATACTTATAACAAATTTCATCTGGTAGAAACCAGTACCGACATAGACGGACAAGTAACTGAATACGAATACGATGACTTAATGCGTATTAAAACAATAAAAGAGCGCTGTAGCATTCAACAAGAAATTCCTGCAGAAGAGTGTCCATTAGCATCTAACCCAACAGGACGAAGTACCGAAGATGGTATAGAAATTTGTGGTAAAAAAACAAACTACACCTATACCTTCAAAAAGAATAACAATACTAACAATACAATAGAAGTAGAAAACATTTACGGTTGCGATCAGTATAATGTTACCACCACAGTTTTAGATGGACTGAGCCGAACAATTTCAAACACTAAAATAGACCATGCAAATGTCACTAATAATGGGCAAACAACCCAACAAGATGTAACCACTTCAATTATTTACAACAACCGGGGTTTAGTTGAAAGCCAAACGGACGAGGCAGGCAATACCACTACTTTTGCTTATTATGGCGATCCTTTAAATAGAGTAAAAACCATTACCGATGCCGAAGGTTTTATTACAACAAAAACGTACAACACCAACTATATTAACGAAATAGCAGGTTTTAATTGTAATAGCCTCAACAAAGTAACCACTACCGATGCCGATGGCATAAGCAGCTCTGTTTTTACCGACAGGTTAGGCAGGGTAGTAGCAGAAAAATTACACCAATGCGAACAAGAATGCGAGCCGGGCTGTGATGATATGGACTGTATTGTAGAATGCGAGCAAAAAAGCATTACCTATACCAAATACGACGATAAAAACCGTGTAATAAAAATTTTACCACCTGGCACTACCGAAGCTGATGTAAATTTAATTTACCAATACACTTATGATGGGGCAGATAATGTTACATCGAAGAAAGTACCAGATAAAGGTTTGGTTGAGTATAAATATGATGCTAGAAATTTACAAATAGCCATGCGCGATCAAAATATTATAGCAAATAGAGGTACTTCAAAATGGTTAGCTACCGAATATGATAATTATGCTAGGGTACACAAACAAGGTTTCGGTGGTGAGAATGGTTCAATTACCTTTAATTCTGTTTTAATTCAAAATTTTTACGATAAATCAAATAATATAAATACAGCCAGCAGTAGTTACCCAATTTATTCCGGTAAAATGCATAAGTCGAAAGTTAATATTTTAGAAGGTTCTGGTATTGGTAAAGAAATAACCACCGATTACACCTTAGACGAATACGGCAGAGTAGAACAAGAAAGCTGGACTAACCATTTAGGTCAAAAAGAAGCAAAAGATTATACCTACGATGCTGCCGATAAAATAACCGGAGTAACCCACACTATTGACGATGATGATGAAACCAAAGATGTAACTACAACTGCAACTTACAGCTACGATGTACAAGGCAGGTTAATCAATACCAAATTTACGGTAAATGGTGAAGAACAGCAGGTTTCTGAACTTACCTATACCCTTAATGATTTAATGGATACTAAAACTTTAGGCGGTGGTATGCAAACCCTTAACTATACCTACAATAAAAACAACTGGCTTACCGGCATTAATAAAGCTGATATTGATGCTACAGGGGCAAGCATACCTGTATGCCCCACAGTAGGTTCTAAGCCACAAAATGCATATATTTCTTCTAACAGCCTGTTTTCAATGGAATTGAAATATACCGGAACAGGTGTTTCAAACCCACGAAAAAATGGCAATATAGCAGAAATGCATTGGCAAGTAAAAGGCCGCAAGGCAGAGTACTATAAATTTACTTATGATTATTTAAACCGTTTAGAATCGGCAAATTCGTTAAATGATAATTTTAACACCGCATACACCTACGATGCCAGAGGTAATATACAAACCCTTAAACGCAATGGCTTAATAAAAGATGATAAATGTTACAAAAAAATCGGAATTGACGACTTAAAGTACACTTACTATGATGGAACCAACCAACTAAAAACCGTGGTGGATTTAAACGCTTGTGATAATGATATAATTGTTGATATTGATTCTGAAACCAATGCCAGACTTGAAGAAATAGGCACACACGAAGCCCAAAAGCAGGTAATTAGTGAAGATGACTTATCAACTAAAGATAAAAAATTTCGGGCAGGTGAAATAGTAACTTTAAACCCGGGTTTTTCGCACGATGGACAATTTTCTGCCATTATACAGGATTGTAATATTGGTTTTCTTGGTGGAAAACCAAAAATTTTAAGACAATATTATCACGATGATAATGGCAACCTTACCAAAGATGAAAACAAAGGTTTTACCATTAGCTACAATTACTTAAACCTGCCCTACCAGGCAGTAAAAGATGATGGCAGCAAAATTGAATGGCTTTGGACTGCCGACGGTAGAAAACTACAGAAAAAAACAACGGTAAATAACAAAACCACCACCAAAGATTATTTACAAGAAGTAGAACTGACAGATGGCAAATTACAAGCCGCCTACCACAGCGAAGGCCGCTATGTTGCCGGCAATAGTAATTATAAAAAATGGGAGTTTAATTTAAAAGACCATTTAGGTAACTTAAGACTTGTATTTAACGGCCAGAAAAAACAAACCGGAGATGGTTACTCCGTATACATACAACAAGAAAGCCATTACTACCCCTTTGGTATGCCAATAGAAGGACCTTGGTATGAACGAAGTGAAAAAAATGATTACCTTTACAACGGAAAAGAATACAACACCGATTTAGGTTTAAATTGGAGTGATTATGGGGCGCGGTTTTATGATCCGGAGATAGCAAGGTGGAATAGTGTGGATCCGTTGTCAGATAAATATGCAGAATGGAGTCCATATAACTATGTGTTGGATAATCCAGTCAAGTATGTAGATCCAGATGGAAGAGATGTTGAACTAATTATTGGTAAAGCCTATACAGAAAATGGGAAAGTAAATCCGTATGGGCATGTTGCATTGAGAGTTTTTAATGAAGAATTAGGTTACGATGTTGTGTATGATTTTGGTAGGTATGGAAAGACTTCTGGTGGTATTTGGGGCATTCTTCCTGACGGATCTAATCCTGCAGGTGAAGGAATATTACATGTTTATAAAGATGGTAAGACTTACCTTTTTCGTCAACAAGCATATAGAGGTTCTGTAGGCTATAGTCAAGAAACAACTGCCGAAGAAGATCAGGCAATATTTGATTATTTTAATGGTCTTATTAATGAAGGGGAAAAGCAAAGCCAAAGTGATAGTAAAGCGGCAATACGAGATAGATTTAAGTTAAAAGATGATTATTGGATTAAAGGTCCAAATTGTTGTACTGTATCTCAGGATGGTTTAGATCAAATTCAATTGAACTTAATTGGAAATGAATTCGATCCTAGAGAAGCTTTAAAAATTTTGGAGAATTCATATAGAAAAAAGAATTTAAAACGTATTGAATATCCTGTAGGTGGTGGTTCGAATACTACTTATAACCCTAAAAGGGATAAATATCCGCAACCTATTAGTATTGGAGGTGGTATTTTAATAACTCCTCATTAATAATATTTTATGAAAAGTAAAGTTTTAATATTTGTTTTTGGGCTTTTATTAGGCGGGTTAGCTGTTTCATTTTTACATAAAAGAAGCGAAAAAAAAGAATATGTTATGTTAAATTCGGCATATTTTTCCAGCAACGGTTCTGTAATAGAAAAAGGAACTAAATTATACTATGATCAAGCTTTTTCGGAAGGTTTCACTCGTTATATAATGTATGTTAACATTGAAGAACAAGATAAGGTTTTAGAAAACTTAGAAACTTCTTCGAAGTACTCCATAACTCCATATTGGTTTGAACCAGTAAAGTAAATTGACTTCCTCACTAACTCGTCCTCGTTTGCAACTTACTTCCCCTCAGAGTCTCACAAAGTGGACTCTGAGGATTAGTTAAACCAAACTACCCAAACTACCAGTAGTTTAGCCGAACTTGCTATCCGTTCATTACCAAACAACGGATAAAACAACAACCAACCTAAGCCTAAAAGCTTAGGTTGGTTTTACCAAGCAAAAAAAGTATTGCCATAGGCAGCAGTTAACAAGTAATAGCTATTGCCAAAGCAAAAAGTACTTTTACCACGCACATTATATTATTTCACGCAAAATATTTTAAAACCAAAATTCTAAATTAACACGGGTAAAAATAATGGTCATCATTTTGGTATGATGAATATTTTGTCAAGAGCCGCCCCATTTATTTGGGGCGGTATTTTTCACCTGTTGTTTCAATTTGTTTTATGGTGACCTTAAACAGTTATTGAATGCTCAAATTCAATCTGCTTTAACGCCATTATTGAACCTTGCGAACAATAAAATTTATTACAGATTAATAAAATGTGGTTCATATCGTCTCCAGAATGTGGGAGGCGGTATTTTAACCTCAATTATTTCAACCAAAGGAGATATCTTACTTAAATATTAATTAATCACTAATTAGTTGAGACCTTTCTACTAAATAGGTGAAATTACAATTGAAATTTATGCTCAAAAGTAGCAATCGTACAAAATTAAATAGTTAACAATCAAATAGCAAAAATCAGTTTGGCTGTTGAGGCAGATTTTTGCCAACACCCAACATATTTCTTAAACAAAAAAATAAAAACATGAAAACAAATCACAACAAAACAATTAAAAGACCCAGTTATTTATTGCTTTTACTAATTGTCACCTTAGCTGCAATGTTAGTTCATCAACTAGTTACAGCCCAAAGTTGCGCACCAAGTATTGCCGATTTTACATCCGTCAATCCAAACATGAGAGGAGAAACACTTCAATTACCGCCAAGCCATACTTTTCAAGAA
>Ga0209828_1002801_pt1 | contig 13977 bp, 8 predicted proteins | sample MaitaG_FD_187429 | JGI IMG/M metagenome (GOLD analysis project Ga0209828, IMG submission 187429) | Marine algal microbial communities from Maine, USA - Maine_Asex2 metaG (SPAdes) (version 2) | ecosystem: Host-associated > Algae > Red algae > Unclassified | place: Maine, USA | collected 2015-01-05 | reverse complement strand
CGCGATGTATCTGATCGTTCCGTAGAAGTGTGCTCTAGGGCGCTCTCTATCCTATTGATGGGAAGTAAGTTTTTGGATTATATAAAATATGAATGGACATATTTCTGGTAAACGAACAGTAGTCCTCTTCTAGTTACTTACAGGGAATGTAAAAACCTAGCATTCCGTTCTAATCAATGATTTTGCAAGTAATCTGTCAGATTAGCGCTAAAAATGTAATTTAAGTAGGTTTTATTTGCTTTCCTGTTTACATTAGCTTCAAAAGTAGGGGGGATACAGCCGCGCGTAAAATAATTATCCCAATACTCGGGGTATTTAGAGATGCGATAGGCCACGAACTTGCTGATCAAACTAATACTGTTGATTGGTTTTGAAGCGAAGCTTAGCACCTGTACGCCGAGCAGATATAGTACCGCTCCTTGATTCTCGCAAATCTGATGTTGTCCTCACTCTTTGGGTTTAGGCGGCGGCGGCGGCGGCGGCGGACGCACTTGCCTTGGTGCTGGAGGCGGGTTGGAGCTTGCTCCAGTATCTGACCCTGGTAGTCGAATTGGTGGCGGTGGGTTTGATGCTTTTTTTGCCATTTTAATTCCTAATTATTGTCCATATTCATAAATTCAACAAATTGTACATCTACTGCCGCAAGTAAAATCGAATCTACGCCCGTCATTTCTTGCACGACTTGCTCCCCTGACTCGTCGGCTACCAACCATACTGCATCCGTTAGAAGGAAATGCCCCGAGTCAGATTGAGATGGCCATTCCAGTGGCCAACCATAAATCCTTCGCTCATCTTTCAAATGCAAAACTACGTATGTTATCTTTTTTGAAAAAACTCCATACCACTCTGAAGGATACGAGGTCTCGGACGTTAAGTTTAGCCAGATCGCTAGACGATGTAGAAGACTATGATTCGCAAATGCAGCGAACACGATACCTACTAAGAAGGCGACAGGTACTGCAATGAGCAAATTGTGCTCCGCATTCATAAAATTCAAGTCGAATATCTGTCGAAGTGCAATAAGAATCGACTCGACAACAATCGTAAAGATAAGTGCCTGAATTACCCGTTCAAACTGATTGGGTCTTACAAATGCAGTGAATCCATAGAAAACCCAAGATGCAAGGAATCCTGGGAGAAGGTACTCAACAAATTTAATGAAATCAGCGGCCATGGCTGTAGCCTACAGCAAACCCACGCAGCGATCAGTTGCTGATATCGGGACAACGTTTAGTTCCATCACCATCTGATCGGTAATTTTCTGCTGAGTTTAGTTTTTTAGCCGTGTGCTTCTCTTGTAGAACTGCTAAGAAAACGATGAGATTTTCAGTTAATCTATTAACGAGAGGGTAAGCATCGAAAGAGATCTACTAATCTCAATCAAATTTGACGCGATTAGTTGAGTCACGAGAGCATTTATACAACTCACTTCATTAGTTCGATCACAATATTCTCTGGCCGACCAATTTGCAAATAATTCATCGTTTCTGTAATGCTCTGTTCTCTTATAAGCTGTTCTAATTCTTGGGCATCAATTTTCATCGCTTGAGAAGTGTTTTCTAAGAATTTGTCTAGCCAATCTAAAGGGGTGTAGTTAATAGCCATGTTTGCTTCCATTTGTAACTCTGCTAAGTGTGCCTCTGTAATAAGTTTTTCCTGACAAAAATTTCTCAATAGGTCCATACAATAGGACATTCTTAAGAATCCAGAAATTAGTTCTCTCCATGTTATGTGAGTTCTACCAATCGATTCCAGCGCCGCCAAAAAAGCAGATATTCTATATACGATTCGCCCTACGAAAACTGCTGAATCATTAGCATCAACAGGAAGGAATGTTGATAGAACACTTATTGCACCGTTTTTAAGAAAGCCATTAGCAACTGATGCATGTGAACCTGCAATAGCTGTAGTTAGACACGCACTCAATATTACGATTGGAGGCAATGGTAATCCGACATTCCATATATCGACTTTATCTTCGCCTATCATCAGCCAGCCATGTCCGTCCACACCATCGTGATCGCCATGACAATCGAAGATTATAATTTTAGTAGGACATTGACGTAACGCGTCTAAAAACTGGGCTTCAGAATTTACGTCGATAATGTTCAGATCTACACGATTGTCGATATTTATAAAATGTTTAAGTGAATGTTCAAGCGTAAGCTTTATCGGATCCGTATCTTCAAAAGATCGAATTAACGTAACCCTAAGTAACTCTGATTTGTCGAATGTGGAAATCAGCGGCTGTGTGCATTGAGCCATAAAAAGATTTCCAGGCGTAGTTGGAATTCTGGATAACTCGTGAGTAAACATGAAAGGCACCCTATCAAATGTTAGCCATTCGATTGGTGCATCACTACAAATAACAACCGATTTGCTATTATCAACCACGTGCTGACGAATCTCTTCACCGACATCATTCATCATGCTCCCGGTCAATGCCATAAACTTGTTCTTGAAAGTTTTAATTCGATTTTGCCCTTCATACTTAGACAGAGTTTCAAGCTCCTTCAACCGGCCTGCATAGAAATTCATTGAATTAGGCAATCGAATAGCCGAAGCATTTATTGACACGGCTAACAATTCCAAGGCAATTACGTTTAATGCAAGTTCAGATTGCCGCTCGTTAAGTATGCTTTTTGCGAACGGATGCTCGTCTAAGCGAAGCATTTCATGATCTTCAGTAGAAAATCCAGAGTAATTTGGATTTTTAAAAATCCCATTTTTTATAGCATTTCTAATTTTTGTATTCTTAACTTCTCTCAGTAGTTGATTCCAAAAATGACCATTAAAATTATATAAAAACGCATACATACTTACGGTGTTGATAATAAGATCTGATTTTGTAATACCTTTGTCATAACCAGTTATACTTAAAAGATTGGTTGATGCCTCTAGCATTGCAGATATGTACGCATTTTTTTTAGCGCTATTTGGTGGAGGTTTGCGATTTGCAAAATCATAACCCAAGCTGCGGAGGACCGTTTCTGTGGGAATAGTCACGCCGTGGTTTCTGTAATGAAAATCCAGTTTTTTCCAGGCATGGTCTCTTAAACTTTTGCTTGCTAGTTCCTTCAATCCAGGGTCTTCAGTATGGATTTTGGCTTGATTTTTCAGTTTCTCGTTCAACAAGATGTCCAAACTAAAAGGTCCAAGCACTGGTTCGTTCGACCCATAAATAGATTCACCACAAACCAAGATAGGCTCGTGTGTGAACATATTCTGTAACTCTTTGACGTGTTTGAGATCAAATTCTAAACACGAAATCACTACATACGGATAGTGGATTATTAACGGTAAGACATTTATCACGTTACTGATGTCAAGTAGAAAAATACTAGAAACAGCATTTTTATTCCGAAAATGCGTGAGCTGGTCGTTATTCAGAAATAGTTCCAGTATATGGCGAGGAAGCAATAATGTATTCGAAATTAATTGCATTCGAGATGGGTAAAGCAGACCTCTTATAAAACCTTGAAAAGCAGATTGATCTAGCTCATCGTCAGCCTCTGGCATGATGCAAATGTGGATAATGTGGTCAGATGTTATTTCGTATAGCACAAAAAAGGTAACCTCAAGCTACCACAAAGCACTGCCAGAATTTGCGTATGCTCGTGGACTGCAACTGCAGTTCAAAAGAGTTAGAAAAATTCAAACGACCTCTTTAATGAAATAAAGAGTCGGCGAATAAGAATTATTGATATAAAGCGGCTTCTATATTTGAATAACCTCATCCGTTGTAAACCATTTCGATTTTTCAATTGCAACTGCCGCAGCTTGTGGGTTGCTAGCCCAAAGAATCAGGGCGAGACTTTCTTCTGCGCGACTACACGTGACGTAGAGTAATCTTAAAGTTCGATCGATTGTTGTTTCCTGACCTGAAGCTGAATTTTTTAAATCCGTGTCGCTCAACATTTTTGCTCCAAAGAGCTTGTCGTAAGAAAACAGAAAACCTCCTGCTTCCTCATCGTCCATAACTACCATTACGTGTATAAACTCTGATCCTTTAACCACTTGATGCGTCGCGATTTCTGCCTCACCAGCTAGGTACGTTCGATATCTGGCAATTTCCTGCCAAGGAGCGTTAAACAGTAAGTGCCATCCTCGCTTAACTTTATCCTCTTTCAACTCCTTGCTTTTGTTCTTTGGCTCGGTAGGAATCGGTGACGTATTTTTGTACGCTGCCAACAGGCGAGGGTCTGCATCGAAAAATTCGCCATCAATCACCACTTTTAGAACGTCTTTCACGGTAGCGTCCTGTTTTGCTACGATTGCTGCGAACTTAATAACAGAGGCGTGTATTTTTACTAATCTCTTGTTGCGTGCCGAGATTGTTTCAGATAGGTTTACCATGGCTCCGCTATTGTGTAGTAAGCCAGTGACAGCGAATTCGTCGACGGAGCCATCGGGCATGACGCACAAGGAGAGCTCATACATCGGTCCGAGAATAGGCCTAACCATCGCTGGACCGGTTTGCACACCATTACTTTTAGGTTTCGCGGCGTCTTTGTCTATCATTTCCATCGCGTTAAATACGTGATAAAAATCACCTCGTCTAGCTGCTAATTTATGTTCCAACGCCAATGTTTTATAGGCTTGCTCGTCTTCGTTCCATGCCGTACTTTTGGTTTCCTTAGCCATAACGCTCGCAGACTCCATCTCCTTACGCATTTTTTCGCCTATTGAAATTTTCGAATCGCCAATAAAGACCCGTACGGTTCCTTGGTTCTTTTCGATTCTAGATTTTTGTTCTATTCCTATATTTGGTTGTGTGCGACCTTTGATATCAGACTTCCATATAGTGTTAATTAGATCAACTATGCGAAGTTGGCTCCTATGGTTCATTTGAAGTGTAGGGCGGGCCCACTCAGCTGGTATATAGGATGGAAGATCTTCATGGCCATCGGTGTAGATTCGTTGCCGATGGTCGCCGATAAGGCCAAGCGCGAACTGTTTTGGTCGGTTTTTTGTTAGATTGAACAAGACATCTAGTGTGCCTTTCATCGTGTCTTGTGATTCATCGATCAATATTATGGGGTGTCTGTCTACAAGTATGCGCTCCAACGTAGGACGCTGATCTAAAAGCCATGCTGCCACATTGAGTACTTCTGGATGCGAGAGAGCTCCTCGTCCATATGTGTTTCGGTCAGGGTGGTATATAAACACCTGTGTACTTCGAATTTCGGATGCCTCCTCCTCGATTTCGGCGTATTTGTTTCTATCTGTATCATTCTCGCCATTCTTTTTGCTTTGTGCATAGGCTCTCGCTTCGGCATGTCGTTCGGTGTTTAGGGCAAGCAGTGCATCTTTGATATCTTCATCGAAACCCTTTATGAGCTCCCAGCAGAACGTGTGTATTGTGGACACTGCGGTAAGGTTGTTTTCTCCAAGCCGTTGAGAAATAATCGTAGCAGCGTTTTTGGTGTAGGTAATTACTCGTATTGATTGCCCCCGAGAGCGGAGTTTTTCTGCGTATAATTCTCCAACTTCATGGTTTTCCAAACCTGTGACTCTACGTAAAACTTCAACTAGGGTTCGAGTCTTACCAGAGCCTGCTCCTGCGAAAAGAAAAAAGTTACGAGGCGGCTCGCAAGTAATGTAATTACAAATCTCCTCAACAACATGAGCATCACGGTCATTACCAAGTGATTGTTTGGATTGTTTCATTGGCATTAGTCCGTCGGCGTCTTGAGTTGGTCGTTTAGCCAAACGAGTGCGTTGGCAATGTACTCTGGACAAACAATCGGTTCACCATCGTTTAATTTTTCGAATAATGTTGCGGCAAAATCTCCCTTATTGAAATTTCCTCTTAGAATAAAATGCAGTTCTTTGGTTAGTTCAGAATTTTCGGGGTAGTCTATTACAGTGTCTATTACTTTACGCAGTGAACCAAAATAATTCGTCTTCTTGCCTGTTTCAGTGTCGACTTCGACATCCAGCGACTTAAACCAGTCGATGTTGGCGAGAACTGTTGCATCCTCAAACGAACTAGGCCATTGACTATTTGCCGTTGGAACGGGCAGTTGCCAAGCGAACCGCACTTTGACTCCTGATCTTGATTTCCATTCCAACTGGTTGGGCTTGGGGGTTGCGTAGTCTTGGAATTTCTTAAGCTTTGGGTGCCACGAAGTGAGCGTTTTGTTTCCAGATTCTAAGTTCTTTTGACCTTCAATATTTACTGCTTTATGCACGGTTCGACCCTTTTTATTTTTAGAAGGAATCACAGGATCTAAGTCGGTAATGATGATGGTTGGGATGTTAAGTCGATTGATTAATGGCTTTAGTCGGTGCGCATGGCTGCCTCCAATATTCACATAAGATATGTATTTCTCAGATAGCTTCGGCTGATCACGCTTGAGTAAAAGTGGTATTAACATTCTCTCCGCAATCCCTTCAACAAAAATTGCTGCGTCAGCAAACAAAAGATCAGTGTGCTGGATCTGAAAGTACCGTTCCGCGAAAATTCTGGTTTGAGTGTCGTTACCGAAAACATTTCCCAAGTTTACAATTTCGGTGCTTGGTTTAGACCCAGATTTTGTGCCTTCTAGGCGCTTTACATATCTAAGTTTTGTAAAACTATCTCCGTGTGCTATGTGGCTTGAGTGAGTGCTGATGAGTAAATGAGTGCGCAAGTTGCTGTGCTTAGTTTCCTCTGGGCAAATTAGTTTGTGTGCATTCGATGAAAAGTTTCTCTGAACTTGCACATGCAGATGGGCTTCTGGTTCTTCAACCATAACAAGGTGAACTGCCGCTGGTGTATCCAAACGAGATCTGAGTCTTGCGGACCGGAATGATACAAGCATGAAGCTAAGGGATTGGAGATTCTGATAACCCAAGCCAATTGAATGCTCGGGTAATGACTCATCAATATTTTCTTTATCTAAACTGTACTGTACAGCGGTACCGTGTGACAAGAGTTCTGCCGTTTGAATGCGAGTACGGAAGTGTATCTTTTGTGGATCATGAAGGCCGGGGTATCCGAGAATTTCTACATCCTTCATTGCTGGTTGTAGGGCTTTGTAGATAGTGCTGTCTAGTTCTGCTTGAGCCTCAGCAATAGCTTTTATCAAATCGTCGCGGTTGCCTTTACCGGATGTTGTAACGTTTAGGTGGTCTTTGGCAAAATTTAGTAATTGATTTGAGAATAATCCTGGTCGAATGTTGCCAGAGTCGGTTTTTGCGGCGTTCTCTTCAGTTCCAAGTCCCCTTTGGGCGGGGACAAAGTCAACTCGAATAAGCTTTCGTAATAGTGATAACTCTATTGACTTAGCATTTTCAGGAAGCATTTGAATGTCGGAACTTGTTCGGTTGTCCAACGGCCCCAATGCGGGATCGAGGCGATAAGCAAGAGTGCGGCGCAAACTAGTGGAATTTCGGAGTAAGTAGTCAAGTAGATCTGTAGGCCACGCGTGGCCACCCTTTGACAGGTTACGAACGGGGGAGCGAGCTTCGCGGTAATCCCTGGCGAGCTTACGGAGTTCGAGAGTACTCTCGACTGGTTCGAGTCGAATGCGAATGCCAACAGCACCGCCAGTCCATTTTAACGTAGTTATAAAAGGTGCAACATAGTTGTATGCGCCTTCTTGTGCATCGAACCAAAGATCGAGATATGGCATGCAATCCAAAAGCTTGTTACGATGCTCTTCCCACATTTCAACATTACGATTATCTGTAGTTGGATCATCTTCGAGTTGTTCCCAGACTTCGCTGAGTTCGCGCAACTTTGACCATTGAGAAACAGGAATATCGAAGGCTCGAAATCCAGGTGATTCACTTAGAAAGTTTCTAATTGCTGTGAGAACGGATGTTTTGCCGCTATTATTTGCTCCGACTAGAGTAGTAGTAGCTTCATCAAGTTCAAGGCGAATTTTCGAAAGTCTGCGAAAGTTGCAAATCTCGACACAGGCGAGTCGAATTGGTGAAACAGCTGTGGAATCAGCTGTAGCAGCCTCAGAACCACTCTTGAGTGAATCGGGTTCGGTTTTAGCGGTCATATTATTTCCCGTAGTGTAGGTACTAAAAATTTCTTACTGCATTGTAAATACACACCTTAAACCAATTGTTGTGTTTTGCTTAGAACTACATGTCAATCAGCTTCAATTCGCAGTAGTTTTCGGCAGTGGCGCTGTCAATTGCTCATTAGATAGCAAGCTGTTGGATTGAAAGAGCCGGTTCTGAGCAAACGCTGCATATTCCGGAGCTAGTTGATCACTGATTCTGACTCAAGCTGATCATCGATTCTGGCCGATGTCCCGCGTCAACTACTTTGCCCGGCGCATTGACTCACTAAAAATGTTACCCGCGTGACGCTGTTGCCTAAATTAATCTGCTACCCGTTCCCCAAATTGTAATTCTCGCGGTCTATTGCCACGTGAGTGTGAGGCAGATTAACAGTGTGATTTGGGCAACGGGGCCATGAGCTTCTCCTTAGAGAGCCCTGCAATACTCGCATTGTAGATGAAACGTTGAGCAACCTCAGCCATCTTATTGAGTTCAGCTCTTAGCGCATCATTCTCTTGCTGCAGACGCTCTATTTTTTTCATGGCGTCTAGTATTGATTGCGGCCTCGGCACATCTTTAAATGTGTTGACTGCTTCCCTCAGTTGCGCTTTCTTAACGGAATAGGCATTTTTCAACATGGGTTTAGCGGATAGAGCTTGCCGGGTTGGCTTGAATCCAAGCACAGACTTTGCACCTGTACATATATTTTCCCAGTTTAAAGCATCCTCTTGCGGCCACTCTCGAATCATTCGCGCTATTTTATTCAGTTGTGTCTGGGTGATTGCTTTAGGCATTGTCGTTACTCGATAACTGATCCAAACAGCTAATCAGCTCGCTTCCGTATTCAATGGTTAGGCTGTTTCGATCAAGCAGTTTGATTCCAGTCTCGGCAGCTTTACCCTCAAGTACAGTACTCTCATGACTGAAATCTGTACCTGCCATTTCGATGGGGCTACCTTCTGGAATGCGGTTGTCTTTTAAAACGAATAGTAATTGATCCAGGCGTTCTATCTGAGGGCCTGCAACGCTGGTCCATCGGGACACTGATCGCTCACCATCTTTGATGGCTTGCTGAGCTGCTGTGTACGTACGATGCAGGTAATCGCGATCCTTCTCAATTGTGTCTACCGCCAACTTGTCGCCTTTACACATCAGGAGCTCTGAGCAGTTAAGGCAATCAGCAAATCGATTGCAGGGTCCTGCACGCCAACTGCGTCGACACAGTCCATAACGACTTCGATGGAACGGTCCTTGACTGTGCAGGTCCGCCTCCTCATCATGAACGGGAGTCTTTGGCGTTTGTGGGTCGTGAAATTTCAGAAGGGCCGCGCCCCTGACAGCTGCATCTTGAGGATCATCATTCAAATAAGCGAGCGTTTGCTTGCTCGAGGCGCGGCTACTCCAGGCGGTGATTGTATCGACAGAGACACCGCTGCGCCTTGCCAGACGATTGAGCAAGTGGCGAAGGCTGTGTGATTTCAGCTGAATTACCTTAAAACCGTGGCGAGTGAAAAAACACATCGGACGTTGATTGTTGCGTTCTTTTTTTACCGATGCGGACAGTCTTTTGCCGAAATAGTCTTTGTTGAAAGGAGCCAGCAAAACCGGGCTGCTCGCATTCCTGATACTAAGTTGCAGACGAAGGAAGCAAAGCAGCGAATCTGACATCTTTAGCGGTAGATTTGCTTCAACATCAGCTGCTTGCTGGTATGGAAAATGAGGATTCGAATTGTGGTGCTCAACGAGAACAATCTGCCATAGCGAATTGAGTGTGAAACCTGTGAGTGAACGCCTGCCAGTGTGTCTAAGAATGAAGTCCTCAGATGATTTATGATTAGCAAATCCCAAGGCCTGAGCGACCTGGTTTCGCGACAGCTCTTCATCGTCTGCGACGTTTGGACAATCCCCATGGCGATAGAATGTCGTCGGACTGTTTTCCATGTATCGAGCTAACTGTCGACTATCATCGGTTATGCGCTTCAGCCGCTCTACCGCCTCCAATGCGTTGGAGGCCATGGTGGCGGGGATAGGTTTGCGTGCAAACTGCTCGGTTTTGGGTACCCAGTACCTAATGTAATATTGCGTTTCGCCCTCTTTGTCGGTGTCATGGGTGATGCAATCAGTGCGCAGTCTGATAGTTTCACCAATACGCATCGGTGCGCTAAGCAAGAGGCAAGTAATGCTTGTGACCATCGTGTCTACATCATCAAGCTTTTCCGTATTTCCTCTTCCAAAAACCTCGGCAATCGCGAGCAAAGCATCCTGATCCGGCAGTTTTGCATCCTTTGTGTCGGAATCCGCTTTGGCACCATTTGCGAATTCATAAGATTTCTTGCCGATATAGGGGTTCTTCCAATAATGGGAATTGCTGGTGACGATAAAAAAATCGGCGAGCATCTTGAGAATATTCAAAAGCTCGCCGACGATAAATGCCTGTGCCTTGTAAACATCCAGTTCAGCAACGGCTTGATCAAAATGACGTTGATTGACCTTTGTTATATCCGGTACGCCCATATCTTGCCGTAACACAATCTCCAATGCGCGCAGAGCCTGCATCTCTCTGGCGATGTTTCTATGTGGATTAATCGTATGGCGATAACGTATGTAGGCCTTGGTAAATTCAGTGAACCCGATGGACATCAGCTGATGTTGCACAGGTGAATTGGCGGAGTGGAGGCTTCTGTTTTCGTGGTTGGTAAACCTAATGCCTCTTGCTGTTGTTGGCCAGCAACTGTTTTCCCAAGCGAATCCTGGGAGATCGCTCCAAGTAACGAGATGGTCCCGAGATAACCTGATCAGATTTTGCAGGTTGTGTTGTGCTGAAAGCTCTTTTCTGGGTGTGAACTGGATAATCTGCGCCATCAGCTAACCTCCGCTTTTCTGGCTGCACACCTATCGATACAATTCTGTACAGCCCGAACGTCGGCTGACAAATCGATAGGAACCAGCAGATTTCTCGCACCGCCATTTCGCAATGCCTGCCTTTCTTCATTCTGGCGGTGCTTTAGAGCTTCAAGGACTTCGTTGTGGGGTGCGGATACCAGTGGCTCAAAATGCTTGCAGCGGTAACAGGGCACGGGAACAGAAGTAGTAGCGCAGAAAGAATGCTTACCGCAGTGTCCGACGCTTTTCAACGCGTTGTCAGTTGCAAACTCCAAACGACTAGTAGGATCATCATAACGACTCGCCTGGTCTTCGGTATCGATCAGCTTGCCAGCGAACGCCATTGCGAGTGGGACTAATGCCGGCCCCATGGCTTCGTCTAGTTGTCGGGCATCCTCTGCCGGATCGTCGTAGTATGCCTTCAGGCTTTTCTCGCTAGTGTGCCCTAACCAGTGAGATAGAACGTGTCGGGGCACGCCTTTGCGAGCTAGCTGGCGAGCGCGAGTGTGGCGCATCCTTGTCGCGTTAACCTTGATGGGGCGGCCTGTGCGGTGGCTGAGCGGTAAGGTTATCGTTTTGTTTACCTCTCTATGCCAGGTCATTTGCATGGCGATGCTTTTTGGCATGAGATGAAACAGGTGATGGGCAAGGTTGTCACGCCAATTGACGCCGTAATGGTTAGTGAGATGAGAAACTGCATTTCGAATGCGATCTCTCGTAGTGAAAATTGGAACGGTATTAAGCTCCGCCTCAGACAGATCCACATCAAGCTGAGCCTTGAACAGCAGCTGTATGTGATTACGCTGAAGCTCGAACAGGTTCCAGATGTGTTCAGGTAAGGGGTGTATCTCAAATTTACTGTCGCGAAAATTTGTTTTGGCACCGATATCTTTAGCGCCGGGGAAAGCTACAATAGGTCCGGTTAGGGCGGAACTGTCGTCAGTTGTAGCGACTCGGAAATCACCAATTTTCAGTTGAGCAAGTTGTACTGGTCGGCGAGCATACTGCATTGAAAGCAGCAGCGTAAGAGTTCTGCCAACAGAAAAATTTGAATTTTCGTAATGACGCCACACGCTGACGAGCAGTGTTTCGTACTCGGTATCGGTTAGCCAGCTTAATTCAGGGTTGTCAGAAAGTACGTTTGAGGCACCAGCTTTTGGAGGTTTTATTTTTACAATCATCTGCAAGGCGCTATCGTTAATCGCGCCTGGGCTGATTCCATTCCAATGGATTAAAAAATTTCTGATCCATCCTATATTTCTTCTGAAAGATGAAGAGTTTATGGCCTGAGCCAACCAAGCATCGTCAAAACGTTCACTCGCGTGCTGCCTGAGTGAAGTGGCTATAATTGAAAAACAACCGTGATACACGAGGGGGGAATAATCACCTTTGTTGATGAAAGTGATGGCTGCGTTCTGGAACGATGTTTTAATTTCCGGTGTCATGTGGGATAGCGCTTTTGTCATGTCGACGTTTCTGCTTCCCACGTATCGAAGAATATCGTTATCCCATACAAAGTCTGAAATGGGTTGTTCAGGTCGTCTTGTTCGTTCAAGCTCGGACTCTGAAACAGCGGGCAGAACTATGCTATCAATCATTGTTACCATTCGGCCTCGTTGTATCAGAGGCTATCTGAAGCCCAATTATGTTGGCCTTTTCTTGTAAGTGCCGTTGGTTGTAGAGCAGAGACATACTCGAATTAGGCATCCAGCCCATGAGTTGTTCTCGAACTTCGCGTTCGGCCTCAAATTCCCATCCTTCGGCATCAGCTTTTTGTGAAAATCTGTAGTTCCAGTCATGGCGAAGTAAGTGAGGATGAAGTTCGTCGAGTCCAGGAACAGATTTCTTAAGATTCATCAGCGCCGAATTGAATCCCGTTTCACTCACCGGTTCGCCTTGAAAGCGTCCGGTGCGGTGACTAACAAAGAGGAAGTCATTGTCTGAAAATCCAACGCTGGGAAGCTCGGCACGCCACTGGTCCCGATACTCCAGAAGCAACTCTTCGAAAACGGAAGATATCGGCACGACACGTCCAAGGGTCTTTGCCACCGGCTGGGATACGCGTGAATCGAACTCGTCGTGGTGATTGCGTTCTATTTTCAAACATGCACCGTTTCCGCCAGCAGATTCTTGCAGAGCATTAAATTTCAGGCTGAGCAGTTCTCCTCTACGCATGCCGGTTTCGTACAGTACTCGCAACATGGCCACGTTCCTGAGACGAGGGCCTTTATCGCTGGGTCGGGTTATTCCCGAAAATGGATTATTGAAGAGATCCGAGAGCGCGCTTTGTGTTTCTCTCGACAGGTGAGTGGTGGCTAGTCGTTGTTGGCGTGCTGAAAGGGAGCCGCTCTTCCGGGCAATCTTTGACAGTATTATTTTGTGTTGGCGCTCGATTCCGGTGTGAGTACTCGGAGCGCTTGTTTCTGTAATTACCTCGTCTGCCAGCCAGCGGATATAGTTGGCTGCGTATGCCACGTAAGTATTGTATTTCCCACGACCAATAACATCACCCTTATTACCTTTTCTCCTCTTTCCTAAATGTCTTGCTAGAGAATCGATCTCCTGCGAACAAAGAAACTGTTGCTTTTGGAGGCGGGTCGCTAAGTTGATTTCTTGGTTTGTTTCCCACTCGCAGATTCGCTTAAGCACCTCCAGATAAACTTTCTGAGTGTTATGGGTGGCACTGGATCGAACTGTTCGAGCAATGTATGCCGTGGGGTAGTACAGTGGAAATCCGCCCTCCTTAGCGTCGTAGAGTTGCGATATGCGTTCACCATCGCCAGTAATAAAAGATTTGATCGTATAGAGCATTATTACATTATATGTTAGTGCGGTAAGAAGATGTTAAGTGTTTACATTTTTATTCTTGAGTTGTTTTATAATATATTCTCTATCTTATTGATAGAAATATAAATTATTGGATTATATGAAATATGAGTGGACATTTTTCAAGTAACCGCTTGGTAGTCCTCGATACAGAAACCACCGGCCTGGACACCCGCGATGGACATCGCATTATCGAGGTGGGCTGTGTGGAAATGGTTGAGCGCAGGCTCACGGGCAATAACATGCATGTGTATCTTCAACCTG
>Ga0209828_1002798_pt1 | contig 13993 bp, 11 predicted proteins | sample MaitaG_FD_187429 | JGI IMG/M metagenome (GOLD analysis project Ga0209828, IMG submission 187429) | Marine algal microbial communities from Maine, USA - Maine_Asex2 metaG (SPAdes) (version 2) | ecosystem: Host-associated > Algae > Red algae > Unclassified | place: Maine, USA | collected 2015-01-05 | reverse complement strand
CGTCGTCAACCACGCCGCTCGCAGCGCTGGGCCTGGGGCTCTTGGCCACAGGTGCTGGCCTGTTGAACATTCGCCGACGCATCGACCGGGCGTAGCGCCAGGTCGGCAACAGGTGGGATCTCTTGGGGCCAGCCTGACCTCAACGGTGAACGGGCACGGTGCGTAGCTCACGCCAGGTGGGGGTGGCAGTGCCAAGGCGGTTAGGGGCAGATAACCATTCACCAATGAACGGCTTTACCAGCTCGACGACGCCGTACGGGCTCTTAAGAGTCCCAAGCTGTGTTGGATCTGGAGTGATGGCGCCCGGTGTGAACTCCTTGGGAACACCAAGGTTGACCATCCAGTTGCGGGTCCGGATCAGCGACAGTTTGGCGTTCGTGGAGCCGTTGCCCTGCTCTCGCCGGTGGACCGCCCGGATTGCCGATGCGGCGGCGAAGAAACCTGTCGCGTAGTCCAGGGTTTGCACCGGCAGGTGCGTTGGTACTTCGGCCCCACACATCTGCGCCCCAGCAAGAGCGATACCGGTGGTCGATTGCACGATGGAGTCAAAGCCCCGGCGACCCGCCCATGGCCCAATCCAATCGAAGGCGCAGATCTGCACGACCGAGGTCGACGGCGAGACCCTGGCGATCTCCTCTGGGCTAAAGCCGAAGCTGGCCAGCGCACCGGGGCGGAACGCGTCGATCACCACATCGGCATCTCGAACAAGATCAGCAAAGACTTGCCGCTCCGCTTCGACCCGCAGGTCCACGAAGGTATTGCGCTTGCCCGTACCGGTCGCTATCACGCACAACTCGACATGGGGAAGATGGGCTGCGCCGACACGAAGGACATCGGCGCCCAGGTTGGCCAGCGTCTGACCCGCTGCTGGCCCCGCGAGAACCCGAGAACAGTCGAGCACTCGGACCCCGGCCAGCGGTTGGTCCGTATTGAGGTCGACATTCTTCGGTCCGCCAGCACCGAGCGGCGTTGTCGTGACCAGTGGCAGGTCGCGAACGGCGCCAGCGTGCGCATGGCTCGCCCATTCCGCAAGCGTGCGATAGGCGGCGCAGATCATGCCGTCGTCGATGAGCACAGCCTCGAGCTCGAATGCATCCCACGCGGCAATCGCAGATTCAAAAGCAGCGCGTTCCTGAGTTACGCCAAGTCGAGCCGCTGCACCTGCGGCGTGGTGATCGAAGTTGCAGTGCAATTGCACGAACCGGTCGTCGCCCGTTCTGTACAGGCCCGACAGCGGCGCCCATTTCGGCGGAGCGGTGCCGTCAATGGTTAGATGGGTGGTCAGGTTCGCTAACACGAGTGAAGGATCCAGCGGGTCTGGATCCTTGCCCGTTAACTCGCTGAGCGCTGCCACAACCGAGGCGGCAGATGCAACAGCTGCGGTCGAGTTGGCGAACGCAGATTTGTCTTCCGGTACTGGGCCAGTCAGCGAAATCTGAGGGCAGGGCCCTTGTCCTGACGCTGTCCAGAAGCTCGCCAACGCAGTCGACAGATCGTCCATGGTGTTTGTCTAGCACTGGGCCCGCAAAATGCATCGCCGGCGGACACGTGGCCACAAAGACTGCGCATGTTCATGCACGGGCATGTATAGTCATGCGGTGCCTGAACAGTTATCCGTAGGAATCATTGGCGCAAGTGGCTTTACCGGAGCCGAACTCTTGCGACTGCTGGTCAACCATCCGCACATGGAAGTGCGCGCGGTCACCGGCGACACCCAGGCGGGCAACAAGGTAGCTGATCTTTACCCCAGCCTCGCGCCCGCATACGGCGGCATGTCCTATGTGCGCTACGAGGACGCCGGACTCGACAAGCTCGACCTGGTCTTCGCCGGACTGCCACACCGGGCCTCACAAGAGATCGTGTCTGATCTCCTCGACCAGGTCGATCACGTGATCGACCTGTCGGCAGACTTCCGGCTCAATGATCCTGCCGTCTATGAGCAGTGGTACGAAACGCCCCATGTGGTTCCCGAACTCATTGACCGATTCGCCTACGGTTTGCCGGAGCTTTTCCGCGATGAACTCAAGTCGAAGCAGCACGTGGCCGTGCCCGGCTGCTACCCCTCGACCGCCGTGCTGCCGCTCGCACCATTGCTACGAGCCGGTGTGATCTCCACTACCGGGATCATCATCGATGCCGCTAGCGGCGTTTCCGGCGCAGGCCGAGCGCCCAAAGAAAACACCACGTTCTGTGCGGTCGACGAAGACTTCAGTGCGTACGGAGTCGGCACGCACCGACACACGCCCGAGATCGAACAGACCTTGGGCACTCAGGTCGTGTTCACCCCGCACCTGGCACCCATGAATCGAGGCATCTTGGCCACATGCTACGCCAAGCCCACGGCCCCCACATCGGCGGACGAACTGCTATCGGTGCTCAGCGACTTCTACGCCGATGAACCATTTGTGCATGTCAGCGACCGACTGCCGACCACCAAGGCGACCCTTGGTTCAAACTCCGCCCACATCTCCGCTCGTTACGACAGTCGCACCGACACGGCGATGATCTTCTGCGCTCTCGACAATCTGTGTAAGGGGTCCAGCGGAGGCGCCATCCAGTCCGCAAACATTGTTGCCGGCATCGAAGAGACGACCGGCCTTCCACTCGTTGGGTTGATGCCATGAGTCCTGTCTCGCCGCTCGCACCAGAGTCCTTTCCTGAGCTGCCAGCCGTTGCAGGCGTGGATCTACACACGTTTGCCGCCAACTTGCGTTACCGCGAGCGCCCTGACCTTTTCCTGGCTGTGCTTCCCGAAGGAACTACGGTCGGGGGAGTGTTCACGACGTCAGCGTGCCCATCGGGTCCTGTCGACTGGTGCAAACAGATCGTTGACGCAGGTGTGGCTCGAGCCGTGGTCTGCAATGCTGGCAACGCCAACGCGTTCACCGGTTCGGTCGGCGCAGCGTCGGTACATGCCGAAGTCAAGGTCCTGAGTGCCGCTCTCAACGTGCCTGGTGATCAGATCTTTGTCGCTTCGACCGGCGTCATTGGAGAGCCGCTAAACGACGACCAGCTCACATCTGCGCTCAGCCAACTGGTCGATAGCCCAGCTGCATCGTGGGCCGACGCAGCCAAAGCAATCACCACCACCGACACCTTCATCAAAGGCGCTGCTGCCGACGTACCCGCCGGCAACGTGGTCGGCATCGCCAAAGGAAGCGGCATGATCGCCCCCGACATGGCCACCATGCTCGGCTTCTTGTTCACCGACGTGGCCGCTACCGCCCAAGCACTGCAACTCGCGGTCAGCCAGGCAACGAGTCAGAGCTTCAACCGCATCACCGTGGACAGCGACACCTCGACCAGCGACACCGTGCTGCTGTTCTCGACCGGTGCGGTCGGCAACGATCCAATCGACGGACCGGACCACCCCGCGTGGGCCGAATTTAGCGCAGCGGTCTTCGAAGTATGTCTCGACCTGGCACACCAGATCGTGCGCGACGGCGAAGGCGCGACCAAGTTCATCGAAGTGCATGTCGAAGGCGCCACCAACGACGAATCAGCCGAGATCGTCGCCCGGTCCATCGCCGACTCGCCGCTCGTCAAGACAGCAATGGCCGCCGAAGACGCCAACTGGGGTCGCATCGTGATGGCCGTCGGCAAAGCCGGCGAACCCGCCGACCGTGACAAGCTCGCTATCTGGATCGGCGAGGAACAAGTGACCGAAGCTGGAGTAGTCCACCCCGACTACAACGAAGACCGGGCCAACGAATGGCTCGCCAACGACGACGTGCTCGTGCGCGTCGACATGGGGCTCGGCGAAGGATCCGCTTCCATATGGACCTGCGACCTCACCCACGGCTACATCGAAATCAACGCCGGCTACCGCTCATGACCGTTCACAGCCCGCAGGAGACTGCGTCGGTTTTGACGCAGGCGTTGCCGTATATCCAAGAATTCGCTGGGTCCACGGTGGTCATCAAGTTCGGCGGCAACGCCATGGTCGACGTGAACCTGTTCACCACGTTCGCCGCCGACATCGTGCTGATGCACTCAGTGGGCATCAAGCCGATCGTCGTCCATGGCGGCGGACCCCAAATCGGTGCGTTACTTAAAAGGGTTGGCAAAGAGACCGAGTTCATCGACGGCTTGCGGGTCACCGACGCCGAGACGCTCGACATTGTGCGCATGGTGCTCGCCGGCAAAGTCGGCCGCGACATTGTTTCGGAGATCAACGTGCACGGGCCGCTCGCCGTTGGTGTTTCTGGCGAGGACGCAGGCCTGATTCGGGCCAAGCCGCACAGCGTCGAACACGGCTTCGTGGGTCAAGTCGTCGACGTGAACCCCGATATCATCCACCGCCTGCTCGGCGAAGGGCTGATCCCGGTCGTGTCCACCATCGGCAGCGACGAAACCGGTCAGGCCTACAACATCAACGCCGACACCGTTGCCGGCCACCTCGCTTCGGCGGTGGGCGCCCGCAAGCTGGTCATGATGACCGACGTCGATGGTCTGCGTCAGGATCCAGCAGACCCGGACACACTGATCAGCGAGACAACCTCGGCCGCACTTCATCCGCTGGTCGGGACCGAAACGGTGTCTGGCGGAATGATCCCCAAGGTCGAGGCATGCCTGCATGCTGTCGACCACGGCGTCCGCTCAGCCCACATGATCAACGGCACGGTCGAGCATGTGCTGCTACTCGAACTCTTCACCGTGGCCGGCATCGGCACCAAGATCACCGGCGCTACCACGTGACGCCGACCGTCGCTGCGTCTTCCATTTCTTCTGAACTCTGCCAACGAAAGCACTTGTTATGACCGAAACTCATGTCGCCCACGTCGACGCCGACGCCGACCATTGCCCAATCATGTCGACCTACGGGCCGCCCGAGGTTATGTTTGTGCGCGGCGAGGGTTCCCGCCTGTATGACCCTTCGGGCAAGGAATACATTGATTGGCTCGCAGGTATTGCGGTCACGTCACTGGGCCACTCCCACCCGGGTGTCGCGCAGGCGATCGCCGAGCAAGCCACCAAACTGCTCCATGTCAGCAATCTGTTTGCGACCGAGCCGCAGTGGAAGGTCGCTCGCATCATCGACGAACTCGTTGGTGGCCCAGCAGGCAAGGTGTTCTTCTGCAACTCCGGTGGCGAGGCAAACGAGGCCCTAATCAAGCTCGCTAGGCGACATGGTGGTCGGGGCCGACACGTGGTGGTATCGGCAATGCGCTCGTTCCACGGCCGTACGCTGGCCACGCTTCATGCCACCGGTCAACCCGAGAAGCACGAGGCATTCCAGCCATTGCCCGAAGGCTTCCGCCACGTGGAGTACAACAACATTGATGCCCTCGAAAAGGGCCTCGACGACACGGTTGCAGCGGTGCTCCTTGAGCCGATCCAAGGCGAAGGCGGGATTAACGAGGTCGACCCGGCGTACTTCCCAGCGGTGCGAGAGATCTGTACTGAACGCAACATCTTGCTCATGTTCGACGAAGTCCAGACTGGCTTGGCTCGCACTGGCGCATGGTTTGCCCATCAGCATTACGGCATCGAGCCCGACGCGATCTCGATCGCCAAGGCGCTCGGCAACGGCATGCCCATCGGTGCGATATGGGCTCGCAACGAGGTCGCTTCGGCGTTCAGGCCAGGCGATCACGCCACGACCTTTGGTGGCCAGCCAATGGCTGCGGCGGCCGCGCTCGCAACTCTGGAAATCATGAAGTCGATCGATGCTCCGTCGCTTGCAAACACGGTGGGCGCAGCGTTCACCGACAAGCTGCTGGCGATCGATGGCATCACGAGCGTAAGAGGCCGAGGCTTGCTGCTCGCCGCCGAGGTCGATCCCGCGGTGCTCAATGGCCGAACCGCGGGCCAGGTCGCCAACGCGTGTTTACATGCGGGCCTCGTGCTGAACGGCGTGACGCCAACAGCCTTGCGCATCGCGCCACCGCTGACCATTACCTTCGCCGAGATCGAACAAGGCATGGCCGTGCTCGAAAAAGTCCTGCACCCATGATGTGGAACTCTGGGTCAGACCCAGACTTCCACTGGCGCGCAACATGACCGAGCGCAAAGTGTCGAAGGCCCAGCGGCAACGCGTGGTTGCTGACCTGCTGGCGGCCGAGGCAATCACGAGCCAGGACCAGATCGTTGATCACTTGGGCGCCGAAGGCATCACGGCTACCCAAGCCACGGTGTCACGCGACCTCGAGGATCTTGCAGCGATCAAGGTCCGTATCCCTGGTGGTACGAGCGCTTATGTCATACCCGATCATCCGCACGAGCAAGTCGTGCCCGCAGGCCACCTGCGACGGGTGTTTGCCGAGTGGGTTGTTGGGGCCGATGCGTCGGGCAACATCATCGTGTTGCGAACCTTGCCGGGCAGCGCCCATGTTGTTGCCTCGGCCATTGACCGGTCTGGACTCGACGAAGTCCTCGGTACCGTCGCTGGCGATGACACGCTCATGGTCGTGGCCGCCGAAGGATTCACCGGCCAATCCGTTGCCGAACTCTTTCGCAGTTACGCCGACCTTGGGTAGCCCTGCCGGCTTTGCGCCGCCCTGTGGCGGCCTTGCGTAGCCCTCGCCGACACAACAATTCTCTTGAACCACGAAACCCCTCACTCGAAAGACTGATCTGACTATGTCCGACGTAAACAAAGCCGATGTCAACAAGGTGGTGCTGGCCTACTCCGGTGGCCTCGACACCTCGGTCATCCTCAAGTGGCTCGAAGTCGAATACGACTGCGAAGTCGTGACCTTCACTGCCGACCTCGGCCAGGGTGAAGAGCTCGAACCAGCTCGCACCAAAGCCGAAGCAATGGGTGTCACCGAGATCTACATCGACGACCTGCGTGAAGAGTTCGTGCGCGACTTCGTGTACCCCATGTTCCGCGCCAACGCCATCTACGAAGGCGTCTACCTGCTCGGCACATCGATCGCCCGCCCCCTCATTGCCAAGCGGCTAATCGAGATCGCTCGTGAGACCGGAGCCGACGCCATCAGTCATGGAGCGACCGGCAAAGGCAACGATCAGGTGCGCTTCGAGCTGGGCGCCTATGCACTCGAACCCGACATCAAAGTCATTGCCCCATGGCGCGAATGGGACTTGGGTGGACGCGAAACGCTGCTGGCTTACGCCGACGAACACAACATCCCGATCGAGATGTCGCGAGGCGCCAAGTCACCATTTTCACAAGATGCCAACCTGCTACACATCAGCTACGAAGGCGGTCCGCTCGAAGACCCGGCCAACGAACCTCCCTCGGAAATGTGGCGCTGGTCGAGTTCGCCAGAACTTGCGCCGAACGAAGGCCAGTACATCGAGATCGGCTACGAAAACGGCGACCCTGTATCGCTCGACGGGAAGGTCTTGTCGCCTGCAACCATGCTGGCCGAGCTCAACCGAATCGGCGGCATCCACGGAATTGGCCGCCTCGACATGGTCGAGAACCGCTTTGTGGGCATGAAGTCTCGAGGCGCCTACGAAACACCCGGTGGCACCATCATGCTGACTGGTCACCGAGCGATCGAGTCCATATGTTTGGACCGCGAAGTCGCTCACCTCAAAGACGAGCTCATGCCCAAGTACGCCAAGTTGATCTATAACGGCTTCTGGTGGTCGCCCGAACGCGAGATGCTCCAAGCCGCAATTGACTACAGCCAGGCCCGAGTTAATGGCACCGTCACGCTCAAGCTCTACAAGGGCAACGTGATGGTCGCAGGCCGCAAGAGCGCCGACACACTCTTCGACGAAAAGATCGCCACCTTCGAAGACGACGGCGGCACCTACGACCAAGCCGACGCGGCCGGGTTCATCAAACTCAACGCGCTGCGCCTACGCAACCTCGCCCGGCGGGACACACGATGACCGGCGGAGAAACGTTGTGGCATGGGCGGTTTGAGTCGGGGCCGTCTGAGGCGCTACTCAAGTACACCGTGAGCTTGCCGTACGACCAGCGGTTGGCGCCCTATGACATCATGGGAAGCCGGGCGCATGTGCGTGGTCTTGCTCGAGTCGACCTGTTGACTCAGGCTGATGCCGACTCAGTCCTGATCGCTCTCGACGAGGTCGAGGCCGAGATTGCTTCGGGCAAGTTCGTCTTTGTGCCAAGCGACGAAGACATCCACACTGCAGTGGAACGCCGGGTAACCGAGATTGCAGGTCCGGCCGGCGCTCGCCTGCACACCGGCCGCAGCCGCAATGACCAGGTCGCTACCGATCTTCGCCTGTTTGTGAAAGACAACATGGGAATGATCGCCCGTTTGGTCGTCGATCTAGAGCAGCTGCTGCTCGACCGCTCCATCGAGGCTGGTGGCGCGTACTTGCCGGGCTATACCCACTTGCAGCGGGCTCAGCCGGTGTTGTTGTCACATCACTTGCTGGCGCACTTCTGGACCTTCCGTCGAGATATCACCCGGCTGGCGGCGGCTCGAACCGCAGCCGACGTGAGCCCCCTGGGTGCTGGAGCGCTGGCAGGAAGCACACTGCCGCTTGATCCCGACGGCAACGCAAAAGACTTAGGATTCGCTCGGCGGTTCGAGAACTCCCTCGACGTCGTCAGCGATCGGGACTACGTCGCCGATGCGCTTTACGCACTCACGATGATCGGTATTCATCTATCTCGCATTGGCGAAGAGTTCGTGCTGTGGTCAAGCGAAGAATTTGCGTTCGTGACCGTCGACGACGGTTACGCGACCGGGTCGTCGATGATGCCGCAGAAGAAGAACCCCGACATCGCCGAACTTGCTCGGGGCAAGGGCGGCCGGCTCATTGGCAACCTGACCGGGCTCCTGGCCACGCTCAAAGGTTTACCGCTGTCCTACAACCGTGATCTGCAAGAAGATAAAGAAGGCTTGTTCGACGCCATCGATCAGATCGCGGCCGGCCTGGTTGCGGTTACCGGCATGATCGCCACCGCGACCTTCCGCACCGACAACATGGCCAAAGCGGCCGACGAGTCAGCGGCTGGCGCCACCGACTTGGCCGACTTCTTGGTGCGCACCGGCATGCCGTTTCGCGACGCACACGCAGTAGTCGCCAACGTGGTCCGCGACTCGATCGACACCGGCCGCACCTTGGCCGAAGTCACCGCCGATCACGATGACCTAGGTGCCGACGCAGCCGCGTTGCTCGCACCCGGTGTCGGCATCAAGCTGCGCACCAGCCCCGGAGCATCAGGCCCTGGCCCGGTCGCCGAGCAGATCGAAGCCGCAACGGCTGCCATCGCAGAACTCCGCGCCAACCTGCCCAGCTGAGCAAGGTTCGACCTCGCTCGGTCCAATATCCCAGCCCTGGCGGGCGCTTCTGAGATTGTGACCAGAGAAGCTTGATTCAACTCAGGCGGCGGGAAACCGCCGGCCGGCCGTTGCGGAACACCGCCGCCACGATCGCCGCTACTACCAGTGGGATCACGACGGCACTGACACCGATCGAAGTCCAGGGGAAGACGGGACCGGCAGGTCCGTTGTCGTCGGCTCGAGTCACTGCATAGAACAGCAGCAGCGAGAGCGGGATGGCGAGCACCGCAGCCAACCCGAGGTGGTAAAGGGTTTGCGCGCCGAGCATCATCCGCCTCATGCGAGGTGGGGCACCCGTTGCCACCATTGATTGCAATTCGCTATCAAGTTCAACCGCCGCTAACGACGCAGTGATCAACGCAATCAGTGCAGCCAGGAGACCGGTGAGCACAATCGATCCCCATTGCAGCTGCGACTGCGTGGGGCCACTTTGGTAGGACTGTTGCAGCGACATCTGTGTCTGCCGCAGCGCCCACTCTTGGATGAGAAAGTCATCGGTAGGTAGCGAGGATCCCGATGGCGGGTCGTAACTCTGAAACCGTTCAACCCAGAGCGCGTTCGCACGATCAAACAGTGCTTCCTCGTCGCTCTCTGAGAGCGGTTCTGCGAAGAGGTGCAAGGTCCCTGGCGCCAGGAACGGCGTGGCCGATAGCCGGCCCGCAAGTTCTGGCGAGATCAGTGTTGTTAACTCATAGTTGGATATCGCTGGGCCCTGAATGACATCGACGGAGACCTCTGGCGAGCCTGGGATCCCTTGATCGATGCCAAGAAACGCGCCATCTTCATCAACGATTTGAAGGGAATTGGTCCCGATGTACAACACGCTGTCCGCGTCGACCTGGGCCACTAACCCAGCGGGCAGATCCAGGACTTGGGCCAACTGGGGAGTCAGCACCGTGACCCCACCGCCATAACCACGTCGAAAGTGGTCGTTGCCAATGCTCAGGTTCGCTCGGTAGGTATGCGACGTTGGGACAGACTCGACCGGTCCGAACTCGGCGATCATGTCATCGAGATCTACATGGAGTTGATCGACTTCGCTGCGCCAATCCACGTTGGGTGAAGCGTTCTCGGGCAATGGCAACTCGGGAGCGTCGTTGCGCACGGTCAGAACCCGGCGGTCGAACTCGTTCGTTACCTGGCTGCTGTTGGGGTACGCCTTGACCGAGGAACCTACAAGAACAGGAAGGGCAAGGGTCGCAATGAACGCACCGACCACCATCCATGAGCGGGTCCGATGGCGTTCTGAGCTGCGCACGACCAGTCGAGCGAGCAACGGGAAGCGGCTCGACCGTGCATTGATTCCTGCCAGCATTGATCCAATAAAGAGCAATGTGCCCACAAACGTTGTCGCGATGGCGCCAACGAAGATCACCGAGAACCCCAGGCCCTGATTGTTCGACGCGCTCGACGCCAGCGAGCCAACGAGCAACGCCCCGGCGATGACAACGAGCAAGCCCCACTTGGGGGTCGCTCGGTCGGTGCGCCCGGCTGGCAGATGTCCGGCGAGCGCTGCGGTCACGGGTGCCTTCTCAAGCGAACGCGATGGCCACCACGCGGCTGCGAGGGCGGCGGCGAGACCAATACCTGCCGGGGCTAGCCAGTCGACGACGTTCCATCGAGGTGCATCGACGTAACGTTCACCGATCTCGCTGAGTAGTCCAGCGTTGATCAGTTGGGTCACCCCAACAACGCCGAGTGCGATACCGGCTGCCGCGCCAGCAAGCCCAAGCCAACCGGCTTCGAACAAGATCATTCGACGCAATTGGTTCCCGTCCATGCCCGTGGTGATGAGCTGGCCGAACTCCTTGGTTCGACGCCGGATGCCCACCGCAAAAGCCGCAGCAGCGACGAGCGCAAGTTGGATGCCAAGCACGGCCGAGATAAGAGCGGGGACCACTCTGATCGTTGCGTTGGTGCCGCGAGGGTCCCCGTAGTCGGAGGCAGACCACAAGTCGACTGGTTCTGCCCAGCCCAGTTGGTCCTCGATGAACCCTTGGGATTGCTCGCGTGCCTGATCGTTGCCGAACATCGTTCGTAGCTCAACGACCAACGAGCTGGGCACAGTGTTGAGCTTGTCGAAGCCGGGCGGGGTCACCAGTGCGGTGCGATCGTAGCGGCTCGACGGTTTCGTGATGAGCCCGACGACATCGAACGTGGCTTGGTGCACGGTCACCTGATCGCCGATGGCGAGCTCAACAAAGTTGCTGCGAGAAGCGGCGATTGCGATCTCGTTCGCCGATTCGGGGAACCGGCCGTCGATCAGATCCAGGTAGCGACTTGCCAAAGGGTCGGTCATATCGATGTCGGTTACCCGGCCGAGTGATGGTCGGAACCGAAACGGACCCCCGATGGCATCGACATTGGCGTGGCGGCTGACCAGCACCGACTGACCAAGCCCAGCTTCTAGGGAAGCGGTAGTTTGCGCCGCGTTGAACCCTTGCACCCATTCGATGCCACGCTGCTCCTGGTCACGAAGGTCTTGTTGAAAGGCCTCGTACTCAGGTGAGTCCGGGGATAGGTAGATGCCATCAAGAGATGGGGGTTGGCTGGGACTCGGCACAGCAAAACCGGCCGGCCCGTTTCCGGGGCCAACAAAGATCAACGTGTCAGCGCTGCCAAATGTTGCGTCGACTTGATCCTGAAGGGTCGGCGTTGCGGAGCGAATAGCAATCGCGGTGCCCGTGCCGACTGCTACCACGATGGTGATGAGCACTACCACGAGCAAGCTACGCAGTGGCGACTTGCTGATCGAGCGACGAGCAAGGCGCAGCAGGACTCTGCTCCCGCCATTCATTGCGTCACCTGAAGCGATGGGTTCATCGAAACGCTGTCGATCCGCCCGTCGCGAAGTCGGATGACGCGATCTGCATAGGCCGCCAACGAGGGATCGTGGGTGACCATAAGTGTCGAAGCGCCAAGTTCACATTGTTGGCGCAGGATGGCCATCACGCCTTCGGCGGTGACTTCGTCGAGGGCGCCGGTTGGTTCATCGGCGAGCAGCAGCGTGCGTTCACCGACTAACCCCCGGGCGATAGCGACCCGTTGGCGTTGTCCGCCTGACATTTCATCGGGGTAGCGGTCGGCGAGGTCGGCCAACTCCACCGAGTCAAGTGCGGCGACAGCTTGGGTGCGAGCCGGCTTTGGTTTCATGCCGTCGAGTTCGAGCGGCAAGCTCACGTTCTCTGCGGCGGTGAGTGTCGGCAGCAAGTTCAGGTCTTGGAACACATACCCAACCGACCGGCGTCGGGCAGCGGCCAGTTCAGATGGCGACAGTGCCGCAAGATCGGTGCCGTCGACGATCACGCTGCCACTCGACGGCTCAACCAGGCCGCCAGCAACGTTCAGCAGGCTCGACTTGCCAGAGCCCGAGCGGCCGGTCACCGCTATCAGTTCGCCCCGTGCGATCTCTAGGTTGATGTCAACGAGTGCATCGGTTCGATTCGCTCCACTGCCAAGTGTGAGCGACAGGTTGTGGAACGAAAGCGTGAGGGTGCGGCCGTCGCCGGTTGTCGTTTTCATGAGCGGGTCTCCTTTGATGACGCTGCGTTAGGGGAGTGGGATGTGGGGGCGGTGCTGAGAACTTGTTCGACCCGCTGTTCAACCAGGTTGAGCCAGCGGACCTGGGCATCGGCGAGCAGGACCGTGCGGTCAAGGTGCAGGCGGGTTGCAAGGTCTGCGCTGGTCGCCCTGGCTTTGTGCGCAGTGAGTGTTTGTAAATGCCCCATGGCTGCAGTGCGTTCGTCGTTCACTACCAATAACGCCGATGCCGGATTGGTGGCAACGGCGATGAGTACCTTCATCGACAATTCGTCTCGGTCGGTGCCAGGCGGGTCGGCCGGTGCGGCAAACCAATGGGTAAGGGCCTCTCGTCCTGCCGCGGTGAGTTCGTAGCTGCGCCGCCCGTCGTCGCCAGGTTCGCCAGCCTCGACGATGAGAGAATCTCGGTCGAGTCGCTGCAGCGTCGAATAGACCTGGCCAATGTTGAGCGGCCAGTTGTTGCCAGTGGCGGTCTCGAAGGCTGACTTGAGCTGGTAGCCATACTGTGGCCCATCCGCGAGCAATGCCAGCAGGGCGTCTTTCACGGCCATAGCGAAACTTCCTGCCCGGTGCGATATGTGATTACATACTCGGTATGCATACTGGGTATGTAACTAGTCTTTGCTGCGGTTGTCAACCAATTTCTGAAGCTGCCGTGTTGCCAACGTTCGTCGATGCTGCGGCAGTGGCAGACTTGGCGGGTGACGTTGCCGGAGCACCAACAAAGGACGCGGGCTGCCTACGAGGCAGACGCCGCTGGTTGGACCAAGCGAACAACGCCCCGCCAACTCGAGCTTGCAACAATGCTTCGGTCCGAGGTCCACGGCCTTATCTTGGACCTGGGCTGTGGTCCGGGCTGGCACCTGCCACTGCTCAAGCCAGCTATTGGGCTGGACCTCTCCTTCGAAATGACGAAACTCGCCCGAGAACACGGCCGTCCGGTGCAGGCGAGTCTGTCGGAACTGCCGTTTGCTCGCGAGTCGATCGCTGGTGTGTGGGCCTCGCGGAGTCTGGTGCATGTTCCTCAAACCGAGATGCCGATGGCGTTGGCCGAACTGCACCGAGTCATGACGACCGGCGCGAACGGCTACATCTGGCTCTTCGAAGGCGACCTTGAACGCCAACGATGGGCCGACGATTCGTTGCCTGGCCGCACGTTCTCGTATTGGCCGCCCGACCTGCTCCGGCGCACATTCGAGGGCGCAGGGTTTCAC
>Ga0209828_1002796_pt1 | contig 14015 bp, 23 predicted proteins | sample MaitaG_FD_187429 | JGI IMG/M metagenome (GOLD analysis project Ga0209828, IMG submission 187429) | Marine algal microbial communities from Maine, USA - Maine_Asex2 metaG (SPAdes) (version 2) | ecosystem: Host-associated > Algae > Red algae > Unclassified | place: Maine, USA | collected 2015-01-05 | reverse complement strand
TCGATCTGAGGATGTCAAAGAGACTCTCGTCCTCTATCAATAGTCCACTTTCGTTCATTTCACTCTCTCTTGCAATGGCCTGTCTGCGATCTCGCATCGTTGATTCATCGGTGGTCTACGTCACCAATACTCAACGACTCTCACATGGGCTGATCTCCAGACCATCAGTCTTTAATCAACGGCCGTGGCCGCTTACGTGTTCCACCCTTCACCTCCAACCTCCTGTCTCTGATTCGATGTTTTACCCTCATCCATGTCACCATGAAATCACTGGCACCGAACTTTACGATTACTACGGCTTCATCTGCAGGCCCTCGGTCCATAACACCCGCATTACTGCTGTGCTTAGGGCTTAAGGTGTCGTAGTTACACCGACCCAAACTCGACGGCCCTTCACTGGGTAAGACAGTCACCTCTTTCTTGGTCTACCTACCTTCAATACAACAACACATTACGATGAGAATATCGGGCTTCGGTGGTCGCGGGCACCTTACCCCTGTATTGCCGCCTTACGAAGGTTCACTTTCGTTTAGGTGACCAATTTGGCTAGAGCTTCCTTCAGATCCCTCATTGGCTAGTGAATCGCCGTTGTTCCCCGTGGGCAACGACTCACCGTTTCTTCGGGCACCCTTGCTTTCGCCTACTTCTTCCCTTCTCACAGGGCGAAGGCTGGACTTTCACCAGCTAGCTGACTACCATGCCAGTCGCACCGCACCACGACTGCGCTGCCGCTTCGTCACGCCTGCCTCAAATTCGGCTTATCGCGGATGTTCTGTCTCGAAATCGAGTGTGCGACAAAAACTCAGTCGTCATTCAGCTCCGGCAAACTATTATCGATTGCAGCAGTTGAGGTCCTCACTGTTTTTGATTTAATCGCGCATTTGCAAAAACACAAACTAAATGAAAAATTTGGCTGGGTATGCCAACCCTTAGGCAAGCAATGGAGTTAATGAGCACTTGTAGAACTCAGATATATGGTATAGCATGCCATATATGCCTACTGCTACGTTGATATTCCGAGACAAACTCGTATTTTCAGATGGCGCTATACAGGAAATCGTGATCTGAAGATTACCTGCGACGGACTCTGAACGACCACACGGATTGAAATATAGTTTGTTCTACGGAAAGGACGGTGAGCGGCTTGTAGGCTACGACAATGAGCGAGGAAAAGGAGATCACAGACACTACGGCACGAGAGAGGAGCGGTATGATTTCACCACTGTCGAGCAACTGATGTCTGACTTCGAAGCGGACGTTCAAAAGCACAGGGGTAACGGACATGAAACAGCAAAAAATTGAAATTGGAATTGGCACCGCAAAGGAAAGCTACAAAAAGTTCATTGATGCTTGGCACAAAGCCGAATCGGGCGAAAGTACAGACGTCGAAGTGCATTTGAATTTTGAGGACTTAGAAACACTTGTTTCTGTGCTTACGACCAAACGCCTTGAATTATTAAAAGCGCTGCGTAGGCAAGGACCAATGAGCGTAAGGGCATTATCTAAAGCAATCGAAAGAGACTACAAGAATGTGCACGTAGATGTTGCGGCTCTTGAAGCTGTCGATCTGATTCAGCGCGACGATGATGAGTTGGTGTTTGCTCCTTGGGACGTTATAGATGCACAGCTCCGATTAGTGGCATGACATTATCATTTTTTTGAACCTGCATTGCTGACTTAGTAAGACCAAAAATCAGGGTCGAGTAGAACTGTGACTTGATAACAGATTGGTGTTTGAAAAAATGAAGATTTGCCAGTGTCATGGTACACAAATAGCCGTAGTTCGAGTAACCGACAGAACAATACGTTGAAGCTGTAAATTGCGGCCGGCACGAAACCATGAGTACCTCAGAACGCGCACCGGCCGCAATTTCACCTTAACGCGATGTTCGGTTCGTCTGAGACGTACTCTAGCTGGTCACATCGTGCTGTTCATGTAGAATCATTATTCAGCCCAGCTAGAGACGAGGATGCAAAGGCACCAGTGAAGGTAAAGGAACTCATCAAGAAAATTGAGGCGGATGGTTGGACCCAATCACGGATGCGGGGTAGTCACCGGCAATTCAAGCATCCTACAAAGTCTGGGACTGTTACGATCGCTGGAAAACCCAGTGTCGATGTGCCTCCAGGCACACTCAACAGCGTCTTGAAGCAAGCGGGCTTAAAGAACTAAAAAATGAACGGAATATAAAAAGAACAAAAATTAAAAGATTAATTACTGAGGATACATAGATGAGATATGCAGTAGTAGTAGAGCAAGGGCCATCAAGCTATGGGGCGTTCGTTCCAGATCTCCCCGGATGTGTGGCCGCAGGCGAAACTCGAGAAGAGACACTAGAGCTTATAAAAGAGGCAATAGAGTTTCATATAGAAGGTTTGCGGGCTGACGGAGAACAAGTACCAGAGCCTCACTGCGAGGTTGAACACATTGAAATTAATGCCGCATGAAAACCTCTTTTATTTGCCAATCATGGAGCCCACATCCAAGCAGTAGTTAAAGTCCGAATCGAACAATACGATGAACCCGTAACTTGCAGCCGGCGCGCGACCATGAGTGCCTCAGAACGCGCACCGGCTGCAAGTTCGGGTTATCGCTGGTGTTAGGTGTCACTGCCTGCTACCGCGCACTGTCAAGCGAATTGAACGAAGTATGGACGATTACTTTCGTTACACTTTATCGCCTGTCTTTCAAGCAATAAAGCAGCTTCTTTCCTTTTAGCTAGATCATCAGGGAAGTAGAGCGAAACATGGCGCGGAGGTGAGTTATCATAGTCAGGTGTGATAGAAATATCTGATAAACCACTAATAGGGTATTTGCAATACCCTATTGAGTCTCGATCAATCGCGGGGTTGTCTACGTATTTCCTACCGTGGGCGCAGATTTGATCATCTTCAAGCCCATCTATATCAGTAACAGAAAGTGCTTCGCCAGCTCTTGGAACCAAATTTCTACTCTTTACTCTTCCGTCGGGGCGCAGCTCCGAATTTCTGAAAACAAATTTAGCTAGGACGCTATCTACGCCTAGCTCGCCTGCTTGTGTAGCCATTCTACGCTTCCGTTCGCAAAGACTCTCGAAATTCCTGTGATAGAGAACTGATCAAAGAGATCATCAATATTGACATAACCGCTACCGTGATCGTTACTATTAAAATAATAAGCGTACGCGGCTTTTCTGCTATCTGTAATATATAGAGAAAATTGCTTATCTTTGCTGTACCACTCAAGTTCGAAATATCCCTCTACGTCAACATCCAAATTCGGGAGGCGAATATTTCTTGGTAGCTTGGAAATGACTTCGATACAATGGATAAATGTGGTGTCTGCTGGCCTTTGTGGGTCATTTGCTTCAAACTGATCCCTAAGAGTGAAAACCAAATTAAGAAGGTCAGTTATATCCTGAGTAGGAACAAACCTATTTATCGATGTTTTTGGCAACGGATTGAATGACGGACCACTTGTCAAATGAACCGACGAAATGCGTCCTTTAGCGCCACTCTTAAATGATAAAATTGATTCAGTCATCACTCATACCTCTCCAGTGCCTTGTCTGTAAAAGTAGAAAAGAAAATTGCATTTCTTTTTGCTCTTATTGTGTCCATGATTGAGGATAGCTTGTCTTTGTCTAATGCAGGTATGATTCCATTGAACGTCACATTAACATCTAATATGAATCCTAATCCAGATTCGCCTGTTCTTTGGTCTAATGACACGTCCTCTGTCTGCTGAATTATTCTCGCTGTATATCCATCTCCCAATGGAACGAGCACGTCAGTGCGAAATCCAGAAATGGCATCAGGTATTTCATCAGAGGTCGGAATAGATACAGTCGTGTTTATGTACTCGGATAAGCTCAAGCCTTCTTGGAACGGGAAAAAAAGCCTGTTAATCATCTGTGTGGATAATGAACTGATCTCTTTGTACGAGGATGAAGAAATGTAGCCGCCATAATTTTCGAAGAAAAAATCTTTTAGTCCAGGCCAAGGTGGATAATAGCTATTATTTAGGATAGATTGATACCGGTCTAATTCAAGGGAAATTGTCTTTGTTCCAGACTTGTTTGATACGGCGAACCCTCTATGAGTCATTGCAAATTTCTGGAAAGGAACATTTTCATTATCCGAGCCAAACTGAAAGTGCTGGTCTGCCACTTGGCCTTTCACAGGATACTTTGATGCTATTTCGTCAGAAAACAACTTGAGCTTTTCCAGCGAAACACCTTTATTAGCGTTGAAGCCAGCCGCAATGCTAGCTTTAATTATAGGGGCCGCCGTTAAGGTCTTTCCGTTCACCAAAACTTTCCTTATTCAAACTTACGATTACCCTGATTTTAACAGAGACTCAGACGTAAAACCAATAAATGCGCCACCTAACATTACGCTGAAACCGTCAATGAACCCGTCATCGGAACCTGGGCTCCGCCCAGAACCCAATGCCGCCTCCATTGCACCTTAGCGCTGTTGTTAAGTATTCTCGTGCACATCGAACATTAAAATTTAAATACTCTGGACCCGGATGTGTCACCTAAGACGCCCCGGACTCTTTCGGTCTTGCGATCAATGATTCCAAAGGGATTCCAAGCCCTTCATGTAAGTTGCGGATCATGTCAATAGACAAGCCACGTTTCCTTTTAAGTACTTCGGATACCCGCGCCCTTGAACCGATGTAGGTTTCTAGATCTGCACGAGTCAGTTCATTTTGGTCCATATGAAACTCAATAGCTGCAATCGGATCAGGTGGATAGATTGTGTGATTTATCTGTTCGTATTTATCTACCAGCGTAATCAATATATCGAGCCTATCGCTTTCCGCAGTACCTTCTTCTGAGTCCCATAGCTCTTCAATTAGCTGCAAAGCAGATTCATAATCTTTTTCTGTTTTTATTGGTTGTATATCCATAATGTTCACAGAGTCTACACATCTATTGCATCATATTTTTTATGTGTACCTACAAATTTGACGAATATCGCTTGCCTCGAATAGCTGATATTTGCAACGAGTCTATATTTGTTCCCCTCAATATTAAATACAACATTTATTCCGACGAAACTTGCTGATCTAAACATAGCTCTTACGTCACTTGGCCCTGTCCACTGAGCGAGAGTACATACTGCATGCCAAGCTGACAATGGGTCTTCAGAATCTGCGTATTGCGGCTTTGAATTCCAGAAATCTCTTAATGTCCGTTTCGCTATTACACGCATGTTCAGTGTCTAGCACGATCCCGTATTGGGATCAATCAGAATTTCTGTTATTTTCGGAGACCTGTCCAGGTAGAAAACCCGATACACATGGCTATGGGCTGCGTGAAAACTTCTTTTTGAAAGTAAACAACATCAGCGATGACCTGAACTTGCAGCCGATGCGCGTTCTGAGGCACTCATGGTTGCGCACCGGCTGCAAGTTACAGGTTCATCGTTTTGTTAACTGTTGTTTCTATGCACGTATGCACAGACACTTTACGAACTAGCCAACTTCTTGCATAGGACGAGTTCGAGGCAGGGGAAGCTTGCGACCCTCGGCGTGAAAGTGAGAAATAACTTCGCTTACAGTCTCGCACAGTTCACCATATAAAATTACAGCATCATCACCGTGAATTCCTGTAATTAAATCTGGGCATTTTCCGATGTATACCTTGTCGGTATCATCCCATTCCACCCACTTGTGGTACTGATCAATTTCTTTCATGATTTTAAGCTCTCGATAGCCTTATTTACCTGCTTCTCCTGTTATCTCTTCGCATCACCTCCAGATTTTCCACTTACTGTAACGTCACCTGCGTAATTTTCATGTGTATATTTACGGTGCGAACCCTTGCCGCCCGGTACCTCTTTAAATCCTGCAGCCTTCAAATCACTGATTAGTTCTCTTATTTTTCTTGCCATCTTCCGTCCGTTTTAAAAGCAATAATTAACGACGCCCTAAATCCAGTATCAGGCGCTTTGCAATTTTCAACACGTCTTTCGCCCGAATCAAGCTTGAACGAAACGTAATCCCTGCATCCCAGATTCTGCCTTGGCATGAGATTACATCACTAATCCCGCAATAATCGTGCAACAACAATGCGAAAACTGATTTCGTCAGGCGCTGTGCGTGCTCCTTTCAACTGCATAGTGCCGAAATAATCTGCCTAAGTCTCATTATACGTGGTGGATGCGACCCAGCGGGATATTTTCTATCATTCCACAGAAACCTATTCTAGGTTTTTAAAAAGCGCATGGTGAACACTTGATTCGAGCGAACAGCACAATTTTGTGGCTTTTCCCATCTACCTTCGGATTTCACTTTCGCGAGGCTGACAGCTCGATCTTGCAGTACGTTACCCAAACTCAGTCGCATATGATCTCAGACACATCCTGCAGTTGATCAATAGAAATGAACTCGTACTCAACGGTTAACATCTGCCATCAGGACCACTGGACAGACTGACAGGTTGTGGCGTAGCCACGTTCTGGCTGAGTGTCCAGTGCTTGCTGCATGGCTTCGTTAGGCTTCATCGCCAAAAGCTTCGCTTATTGACTGCCGAAAAATGTCGTTCAGCTCATCCCGAACAGACTGCTTTTCATGCGAATCTGGCCTACCTTGCCCTGTGAGTACTCCTTCATGCTTTTGCAGCTCAAGATATACAAAATCATTCAATTCAGGAATTGCATGACCTACGCCAAGCTCAGGAGTCACTTTCTTTAGTTCGATTAGATCTACAATCGTCTTTCGAATTTCAACGGGTGCCACTGCATCCACGAGCTTTTGGAATCTTACCGGTGGCAGTCCCAAACCTTGTTCAATATATCGAATCGCTAGCAAAGGCCTCAGGATATAAAAGTATTTCTTGAGCTTTACTTTGTCTTTCGACAAGTGATCTCCAGCATTTCCCCGCGCCATGTGGCTATAGTGATATCGCAAAGCCAAATCATTGTGAGCTGTGGGAGCATATTTTCTGAGTCTTTCAGATAAATGTCCTAGATCACGATAGACAATAGGACTATTTAGCCACTCAAGCAACGCTCCATTTGTACGCGAAAACAAATAGAGAGCCTTCCTAATATCCCAGCCTCCAATATCGATATCATCAACGATAGGATACTCAATGACGTCTCGTCGTCTCTCTATGTCAAATGACAAATACCAGTCACGTTTATGACCATAGATAAATCTGACATCATAATCGGAATCTGGCGATGCAAACCCCCATGCACGACTACCGGACTCACATGCGTAAAGTACCTTCACGTCATGCTCGATTTCAGCAGCTGCCAATCTTCGCTGGATATCTTCATTTATATGCTCTTCGATTTCCATCTCATTCTAGACTTGTAATAATGCATGAAGTGAAACCTAACAGCCGCAGTCAGCTGCACTTGAGGCTGACACCCCAAAGCGGTAGCGCCGGGGTGGCAGGGTCAAGTGACGGCTGCGTTGCTTTGTTATATTTCGCTATTACTCGCGTCGCACTTTGCATTACCAATAGTATTCATACGGTTTGTGATTGCCCAGGGGGAACGCCACTTCATCGTAATCCAAGTCGTGCATAATTCTTCTGCACAGATGCATTGTGATTCTTCTTTTCGGGCGTGTCATGTATAGATTCGTCCATGCTTTAGGTGATGCTTTCCAGTGCACAGCCCATTTCATTCGAGAAGTATATTTGCGTCAAATTTTCCCGTTTTCGTTTCGGTCTTTTGCTTTGTTATTTACAGACATCTTCACTCTCTAGTTTGACTAAACTAGAAAATGTCGTGCTCCTCATATCCGATTATTTCTTCCATGCCTATTGATTCCTATGCAGCTTTGATACGCTTGACTTTCAGATGCTCCTTCTCCTGCATTGCATGCCACAGATCATACTGCATCTGTTGATTGAGCCAGCTTTCTGCCGTTGTATCAAATGCCCTTGAAAGTCTTAATGCCATGTCTGGACTGATCCCAGAACGACCATTCAATATAGCTGACAACGTTTTCCTTGTAACTCCCAAGGCTTCAGCTGCAGCCGTTACAGTCAGCCCTAACGGTTCGATCCATCCTTCTTTGAGTACCTCACCAGGGTGAGGTGGATTGTGCATTCTCATCTCAATACCTCAATGATAGTCTTCCAGATCCACATCAACTGCATCACCATCTTCAATGCTGAATGTAATCCGCCAATTTTTATTCACTCGCACGCTCCACGTATCTTTCCGGCTGCCCTTTAACTCGTGCAAGTAAAATCCAGGGGCGTCCAAGTCCTTAGGATCCACCGCCACATTCAGGCGCGCCAACAGTATTCTGATCTTCGAAGTGTGATTGGCGTTTATGCCAGTAGTTTTTCCGGTTGTGAAGAACTTCTGAAGCCCCCGATGCTTGAAATTCTTGATCATGTAGCAAATAGTAACACGTAACGTATCAGGTTACAATGCGCATACTATTTCTGAGTCAACCTTTAACTACTCAGCAGCGGCAAAACATGCGGGCGAAATATAACAGCGACGATGAGGTGAACTTGAGGCTGACGCGACCAAGCGGCCGCGCAGTCGTGGCTGGGTCAAGCTACAGCTTCCTCGTTTTGTTCGGTGAGCGATTTGCTCGTCTACTTTCGGTTAACCTCTACGGCCATACGCCTTTACATGCGATTTGTAAGGTTGCGACTGTCTATGCTCCTGGGCAGAAGTAAAAGAATACTATTATTCTGTAATTCTAGACAACTGTCATGAGATCAAACATATCGCCGAAATTGCCGTTGTTGCATTAACGCTTAGACTGATTTGATTCGCGTGTTCTGCTACTCTGACATGCTATCTAATAGTATGGGCTCGCTGATGCCTCACTAGATCAATACACTATTTCACATATTCTTGTGATCCGACTTGTATCTTCGCCTCTTTGCCATCAGCAATTGAAAATGGCTTAACTTCTACAATGTCCAAACCTTTTTCAATCAGAATCTCAGTGACTATTTCAACCGCCCCCGGCGGTACATCTGGGCCGTACCAAATTGTATTGGTGGGCCTATTGCTGGAAACACGTTTACTAGGCTGCATTTCAGATATGTTGAAATTTTCGCTGTGTAGAGCTTCCAGTACCAACTCCCTGTCAATTGTTCTCGAATAGACTTCAACTTCGATTGCACTGAAATTGACATCCACGGTTTCGGCTGCCCAAGCGGGTTTTTTCGTCCATAAATCTAATCCGACGAATACGACTTTTTTACCTGGCTCTGTGATTCTATGTTCACGCACAACACCGATTGAGAGAGCGAAACACAATGCAAGTACCCCGACTTTGATCGGAATAAAAATGTCCTGCCTGCGTAATAAATTAAAAGAATAAAAGATGACGTCAATCATCGTTCTGCCTGTCACGACCTCTCGATTTTGTGACTCCGCGTTTCGACTATCTTCATCCATACAACTACCTTGCCCGTGGTATTTTGTGACACAAATCATATCAAAACAGAAAAGTCAAGTAATTGGCTCGAGCAGGTTTGATTGCTTATCGCGAGTTATATTCACAGCATTTAGCAGCTGTGTAATTCGGTGTTATTTAGGGTATTCCTAGGGAACCGAACAGTCGCATTAAGGTGCACTTGAATTTCTGCGACCAGAGCGGCAGCGCCGGGAGTGGAAAATCAAGTGACAGCTTCAATGCTTCGTTCGGTTTACGTTTTGATTAGCTGGCTACACTTGGCTTAATATAAGATATTTGGCAACGCTGCATTTTACGACTTACTTCCAACCCATTATTACAGCTGCTTTACCGCCAGCATATCGTCTCCCGATTCATCCATGCCAATTTCTTTGAATCCTACATTTAGGTACAGTCTTTTAGCGATTTCGTTATCGGGGTGATAGCAGATTTGAATTTGTGTTACTCCTTCGAGCTGCTTGATTTCCGAAAACACCATTTCTAGTGCAGTTCGTCCAAATCCTTTTTTCTGGTATTTTTGATCAATCATGAAACGAAATATTTCTATCTCTTTCTCAGATGATCGCTCCCCCATAATGAAGCCCACAGGCACATCATTAGAATAGATTGCGCGAGCGGTCAGACTCTCGTGGAATTTCGATTCCAATATTGATTCCATGTTCGATGACAGATGTCCTTTCTGATCGTCTGCGACCACAAGATGACAAATAACCTCGTAGTTATCCTTAGTAATTTCTCGGAGATTGATGCTCATATTTTTCTCAGGAAATATTATTGTTCGAATAAAGGAAATGTACTAATACTATCTCACGCACATTCACCAATAAAACGAAAACTATTCTATGGTGGGCATTTTCAAATCATCAACTATCTCTGAAAAACAGAATTCTGTTTTCAACTTATCTTCTTGCCGCGGCTGCCGCCTTGCTCCATCTTTGATTTCCTTTGTTTTTACGCAATGATTCATATTTTAGTGCCATCGCTTTCCAGCTGAACCACCCTCTGTCTGTCCTTTTGTATTTGCCACTTTCCTTTCCCTAACATTGTTGTACCTGCTTTTGACAAAACATTCCGTACACTGCAACTTAGCAAATCATGTGAAAATCTTCTTTAGGAAACTGAACAACCGCACTCACCTGCATTTGACATTGACTGACCAGAGCGGCAGCGTCGGGAAGGCAATGTCACAATGACAGGTGCAATGCTTTGTTAGACAACAGTTTTGTCGATGTTTGCGACGTCAACTTGCTTTGCGCAAGCCTTGTTTCAATTCCTCGCGAATGATCTTCCGCAATTTTTTCTCTAAGGCTTTGTCGTCCGCTTCGATGTGCTCGCGCAGCGCAGCATTTATAAGCGTTTGATAGTTTCCACCGCAAGCGTTCGATACGATGGAGCGGAAATGATCTATAACGTCGCGGTCCAAACGGATTGTTATCCGTTCTTTCGTCGGATCAGGAGGTACAACAGGGCCGCGTTTAGCGTTGCTAAAATCTTCACTCATTCATCACACCCTCGTAGTATTGCCTCTTCTCATTACGGTCCGCTGGCCTAGCACTGATAATTGCTACAACGCCTTCGTTTTCTTCAACATGAACGATAAGTAAAACACCTGGCTTGACTCCGACTTCCAGTGTTATGTATCGGTACTCACCCTCATCTGTTTGTGATTTCGTAAGCGCATGTTCATCCTCAAGAACACCGATCGCGTCAACAAAATCAATACCATGCTTCTTGAGATTCGATAATCGCTTTGCTCGATCCCATACGTATTCCATCTCTCTATTGTATGCACATACGATGTACAATGTCAATCATTTCGGTTCAGACTAACGGTTTGACATTTCGCGACTGGAACGGCAGCGTAAGGTGTGAGATGTCAAATCACTCGATCAACGCGACATCAGGCTGCACCGAGACATATCCCCTGATAAGACCAGTAACCTTCATGCGAAGACTCGGCTCTGGACCAACCAGATAAAACCAGTTGCTTTATGATCAAGCGTTTCATGATTCCATGCCCGATGACCACAACCTCATCCTCTTTATCAGCAAGCACCGAAAGCCATTTTGCCGCATGCCTGGCACGCGCTCGATCACGTTCAATCCCATCAGCATTTCTACTGTAGCCAAATAGCCACGCAACAAACAGCGATAGCAGTCTTCCAAGACATTGATCAAAGAAGCATATTTGGGTGAGGTAATCGTGCCTAACGAAGGAGAGATGATTGTTCTGAAATCTCCACCCCCATCAATAGTGCTGAGTCTATAGCTCTTTGCAGATCACTGGTAACGACAGTTCGCTTTGAAGAGCGTGTCCAAAGATCTTGCGTAGCACAAGGTTCTGTGACGCCTGCCGCGTCATACAATGATAGCGCGGCACTTATCACAAAGCGATTGATTAGCATAGAATCATCAAATTCGGGCCGACCGTGGCGAACGAACCAGATTTTCATCTTTCAACTACGCGTGTTGAATTTCTGGTGTCTAACACCGACGTTAAGGTGAAATTGCGGCCGGCGCGCGTTCTGAGGTACTCACGGTTGCGCGCCGGCCGCAATTTACAGCTTCAACGTTTTGTTCGGTTTACGTATTTTTACCTGGTATCCGCAATGTGCCCACTGCAGACCGTCAAGGAAAAATCATAGCTCGGTAGCAACCAACTGCTTGATCTTTTCAGCTTTTTCAAAATGGTCGAGTTCGTGTGTTTTGATCCACCAAGTGGCAGCCGCCATAAGCTCATCAGGATTGTCATTCTTGTTCTTAAAAAATGCATAGAACGATAATCCCACCCCTGAGCCTTTGGCTTTGATTTTCTCTTCACAAATATGAATGATTCTTCGCTTTAAACTAGGGCACATTAGATATCGTGTATTTCTTACTGCATTGATTAAATTATAGACGACCGTCTGGAATTGGTCGATTGCCTTTCTAAGGATTGCACTACCGCCCGTCTAATTTGGGAACCTAAGCAGACAGTAAATCGGGCTGATCGAGTATAAGTTCACAAAGTTTCAATGCAGCTCCAGGCGGTGTTACACGACCTTGTTCCCATTCCTGGAGTGTTCTAGCAGGAGTGTTAATAGCGGAAGCAAATGCTGATTGCGACAAGCGTGTTTTAACCCTAGCTGCACGGACAAGTAGTTGTTCGCGGGAGTGCACTTGGCCGACGTTGTTATCACGAACATCTTTCAGTGCATCACGGATGCTGCCAATGTGATGCCCGGCATCTTTTTCTATTGCTTTTGCGATACGCTCAATGTCTGCATCTGAGTTAAGTTTCATATTATTTCGCCCTTTCTATTTCGCTGAGGGAGACATTGCTTTTCTTGTTCTTTTTATACATGTCGATCAGCAACAATAAATCTTGATCTATGTTGTAGTAGATAATTCGTACACCGCCGCGTTTCCCAACTCCAGTAGCAGACCATCGAACTTTACGAACACCGTCAGCACCTGAAATAACGTCTCCTGCGTCCGGATTAGCAGCGATCCATGTGATGAATTCAAGGCGTTCGTCCATAGACCAATCTTTGCCAGCACTTTTAACAAATGTTGGCGTTTCCACGACAGTCTTCATTTCCGCATTATACGTGATACACGTATGTTTTCAACACCATAATTACATAAGTGGAATGGCTGATCTCGTCCATGATTTGCCGTTTGGATTTCTACAATCAGTTCATGACAAGAACTTGCCACGGAAACCGAACATTGCATTAAGGTGCACTTGAGTTTCCATGACTGGAGCGGCAGCGCAAGGAGTGGAAAGTCAAGCGACAGCTTCAATGTTTTGTTATACGTTTTCACGCTCGGAAGCTAGTCGTCCAGACTCTTTGAATTCTGTCGCTAGTTTCCTTGAAAAAATAGCGCTTTCCGGATGCTTTGAAAAACTATATGTAGCAAATAAAATTCTGCTTCCAGCAATGCCGTACAGGGTCTTCACCGTTCCAACTGCATTTCCGACAACCATACTGAACTTCATCCCAGGCACATAGAATATATGATGATGATAGCCAACCTTTTTCGATGAAGTTGGCACCGAACTCATTGTGTTTGGATCTTCATCGGTGTCAATATATACAGCCACGTATACATTGCTAGGGAAATTGTCAACCCCAAGTAGATATCTACGAAATAATTCCTGATATTTTTTTCCAAGCGAATATTTGTCAGAACTTTCTGTCTTTGGCCATGCCGATGATCGCCAGACCATACTAGCTGCATAGTAGAGATAGAATTCGGTGTTAGCAAATGAGTTTATGTATGGATTGATTCATCTTTCTTCTTGTATATCTACGTATTTACTACATGATTTAGCCCATTGCAAAGCTGGGAACTCATTTTTACTAGCGTAGCAATCGGGGATGATCTTTCTTTCACCAAAGCGTGAAAATCTATCTTTGCATTCACCACATAAAAAATATTCAGCTATTTGATAATCTGTGTATTTCGATGTTTTGTTATGACCTTGAATAAGTACAAGGTCATTTCCTTCATGAGAATTTCTTAATTTTCTGTATAGAGCCTTGGGTATTAAATGGCTTTTCCTGAGTTCACATTTTTTTAAGCAAAGACCACAATTTCCGATCTGCATGAAATATCCCTTTTTCGTATAACA
>Ga0209828_1002793_pt1 | contig 14020 bp, 9 predicted proteins | sample MaitaG_FD_187429 | JGI IMG/M metagenome (GOLD analysis project Ga0209828, IMG submission 187429) | Marine algal microbial communities from Maine, USA - Maine_Asex2 metaG (SPAdes) (version 2) | ecosystem: Host-associated > Algae > Red algae > Unclassified | place: Maine, USA | collected 2015-01-05 | reverse complement strand
TACATGTGATAGCGAGTATGCAGCCTTATCATGCAATCGATGATGGTAGATGGGCCGAAGAAGTCATCGGTCGTGACCGCATACAGACAACTTACGCATTCAAATCACTATTAGACCATAATACTCAAGTTGCGTTTGGAAGCGATTGGGCAGTCGCGCCAGCTTCTCCGATTTTAGGTATATATGCCGCGACCACTAGACGTACGCTTGATGATAAAAACCCTAATGGCTGGGTACCTGATCAAAAAATCAGTGTCGAGCAAGCCTTACGTGCCTATACAATTACAGCAGCGTATGCATCCTTTGAAGAAGATATAAAAGGCAGTTTGGAAGTGGGAAAATTAGCTGACTTTGTCATATTGAGCGAAGACATTACCAAAATCAATCCGATAGACATTAAAGATGTAATAGTCTTAGAAACATATGTCGGTGGAAAAAGTGTCTTTCAATCAAGCCTTAAATAGTCAGTATAAGATAGACTCTGTATCAAAATCAGACCGACAACGAGCAAAGCCCATTTAAATATTCAGACCGTATAGTGCTAGGACACTGTATATTTTCCTCTCAAGGAAAACTGGGACACTAATTACTAAAAAATAGATGTGTGAAAATTTGTATTAAATCTTGTGGTCTATTCAATTCTCATACGCCACGTTAAAACCAGGAATCCTATACCAAGCTTTTGGTTCGATATCTCTCCTGATCTCTTGCAAGAAATCTATCAGGTCTTTGTCCAGACAATCAAAAATAAGACCTACTCTATTTAAGCCATTGTGATATTCATCATACGGCTGATATCCTTTGGCAATAATCTTTTCACGCATTCTCAGCGCATTTTTAGATCTTTTAAATGAACCAACCACGATTACGCATCCCTGATCAATGATCTCAGGTGTCAGAATATCGCTGTATTTTCCTGTATAGGTATCCCCATCTGTTTTATCAGTGACTACTTCAGTTGCATTATCAATCACATTTCCTGCTGTATCTGTCACATCTCCTACAATTTCAGTCGCGGCTTTTGTACCATCAGTCAAGACACTACATCCTTTTTTCATAAACAAGAAAAAGAGTATACCGAGTAGAGCTATCCAGAATAAGGGCCAACCTATAGCAGAAAAGATGCCTTTATCCTCTTCATAATAATGTGGATTGGATTGATAATTTTTTTCTTCCATTATGCTTTCTTTACGTGTAGAAGCAACAGGCTCCTCTTCGAGAACTGCGGCTTTCTCCTTATGTATAGCAGAAACTTTACCAATTTTTTCAATTGGTGCGATTCCTACAGTTTCTGTTGGTGTTTCAACAGGTACTGGACGTAATGGAATGGAAGGTAAATAGAGATAATCAGGGTGAAAATTGGTAGAAAAGGCCTTGAAATCAACTTTCCCATTATTTTCTGAGAATTTTCCAATTCCTGGAAAAAGAAGGCTTCCTTTACCATTAAGGTCTTGCTTTAGCTGGATGACAAATGATTCTAGCTGATTTTTAGCTCTGTCAACAGAAATATTAAGTTTTTGGGCTATATAACTCAAAAACTGAGCATCTTCTTTGTCTGAATGATCAAATATGATAGTTTTTCGAGGTGGATGCATGATGTGATCTTCCTTTGAGAAATCAATATTCTGATTCTTTAGATAAAACGAACCTAAATCTTGAATAGAGACAGCCTCGTTCTGGAGAAGATAAGCTGCGATGCACTTGAAAATATCTAATTGCATACCTTTGACATTGCGGAAGCAAATTAACTAATTCAAGATAGATAGTTGCAGTTTATGAAATTAAAAAGAGAAAGATCAAACGAACTCTATGAAGAGGCGAAGAAATATTTTCCTGGTGGTGTCAATTCTCCTGTCAGGGCCTTCAAATCTGTAGAAGGTTCTCCCCTATTTATCAAAAAAGGAGACGGTCCTATATTAATTGACGAAGATGATAATTCTTATGTCGACTTCTGCTGCTCTTGGGGGCCATTAATCCATGGTCATAATCATGAATATATCAGATCGGCAGTTGCTAAAGCTATACAAAATGGATTGTCTTTTGGAACACCGACGAGTCTAGGTGTAGATATTGGCAAGCTCATCGTAGATAACCATCGATATATTGATAAGATTCGGTTTGTATGTTCAGGTACTGAAGCAGTCATGTCAGCGATTCGTCTAGCAAGAGGATATACTGGCAGAAAAAAAATAATCAAATTCGAGGGTTGTTACCATGGACATGTTGACAGCTTACTTGTCAAAGCTGGATCAGGACTAGCAACTTTCGGTGTGTCAACATCAGCTGGGATTCCAGAAGCATTAGCTAAAGAGACAATTGTACTTCCTCTTGATGATTTGGCAGGTGTTGAGCAAACTTTGAAGGATCATAGTGATGATATTGCTTGTATTATCATAGAACCAATTCCGGCAAACAATGGACTTTTATTACAAGACACGTCTTTCTTGGTATGGTTAAGAAAACTATGCGATGATCATAAGGTACTATTGATTTTCGATGAAGTGATATCTGGCTTCAGAGTCGGGTTTGAAGGAGCGGCGGGTTATTACAATATAGAACCAGACTTACTGACTTTTGGAAAAATCATAGGTGGTGGTATGCCTGTGGGTGCATTTGGTGGTAAGGCAGAGATCATGTCACATATCGCTCCTGAAGGTCCTGTATACCAAGCGGGGACTTTGTCAGCTAATCCGATCGCCATGACTGCAGGTAAAGCTTCATTAGAGTTACTAATGGAAAGTGAATTTTATGAAACCTTACGTGAAAAGACAATGTCATTTACAGAACGAATTCGATCACACGCAGAAGAGAAAAACTATGAATTCAGTATCCAACAGATCGGATCAATTTTTTGGTTTGCTTTTTCCAATAAAAGAATTTCACGTTCAGATCAAATCAATGCCAGTTCTATGGATAAATTCAAAATCATGCATAGCGAATTATTAAATAGAGGTGTTTATCTTGGTCCATCAGGTTATGAAGTTGGCTTTGTCTCTGCTGCACATACTGAAGACATACTCAATCAATCTGCGCAACATATTTGTGATTGTTTAGATATTGTTTTTACAAAATGACCTCAGGTAGAATCCGTCTCATATCATTTATCATTATTGCTTACATGATTACATGCTTGGCATGGTGGACGGTATTACTGTTACAAAAAAATGATAGCATCTATTTGTATCAAGATGCAATATCGTCGAATGCTATAATCGACCTTCCTGAAGAATCAGTATTTCTAGCTAAATATCAGCGTCAAAAATATATGATCATTGGAGAAGGAATTGTTTTTGCACTATCATTGATTATAGGTATATGGATTATTAATAAAGCTGTTCAGGATGAATTTAAAATCGCACAGCTTAAAAATAATTTTCTTGTTTCAATTACTCATGAATTAAAAACACCAATTGCTTCTATCAAAATGATTTTAGAAACTTTACTTAATAAACCAAAACTAGAAGAATCTAAGAGAGTACAAATTGAGAGTAATGCATTGAATGAGACCAACAGATTAGAGTCAATGGTTAATAAATTATTACTTTCAGCAAAAATTGAAGATCAATATCAATATAATTTTGAAGAGGTTCATCTGAAGTATTTTCTTTCTTTTATTATTTATAATTATCCTCTGCAAAAAGGGAGACGTCAAGTCACAATAGATTGTCCTGCAGAAATTAAAGCTGAGGTTGACCAAGAGACGTTTAAATCAGTGATTCAAAACCTGCTAGAAAACGCGATTAAATATTCGAGCCTCGATGATGATATCATGGTAAAAGTCAGTTTAGACAATAACAATATTGTATTAGAATGCATTGATGAAGGAAAAGGTATAGCTGATACTGAAAAAACAGAAGTTCTAAAAAAGTTTTACAGAATTGGAAATGAAGAATTTAGGTCAACTGAGGGATCGGGTTTAGGATTATTTATTGTTAATGAAATCATTAAATCTCATCATGGTAAACTTACGATCCTAGACAATAAGCCAAAGGGAACGATCATTAGAATCCATATTCCAATGAGTCAAAAAAATGTTGTGTGATGAGGATTTTATTAGTAGAAGATGAAAAAAGTATTCAGGATATTATGAAGTTAAATCTTGAATTAGAAGATTATGAAGTCATCGTCACGGCTAGTGGCAAGGAAGCTCTACAACTTTTCGAACAACAACATTTTGAACTTGCGATATTAGATGTGATGTTACCAGATATCAGCGGCCTGCAGGTCTGCGAAGCGATACGCATAAAAAATTCTAATATTCCAATCATTATTGTCTCTGCAAAGGACACTTCTACAGATAGAATCAAAGGACTTAAATATGGAGCCGACGATTATTTAATTAAACCTTTTAATCTTGAAGAATTAATCCTACGTATTGAAAAATTAATCAATCGTAGCAAAACAGTTGAACCAGATACTATTCAATTTCACTTTGGACCACACTTTGTTAATTTAGCCAGCTATGAAGCAAAAGGAATTTCTGGCAAATTTTTATTGACTAATCGAGAAGCTTTATTGATGAAATTATTTATTGATAGAAAAAATGAAGTCCTCTCACGTCAGCAAATATTACAAGTCGTTTGGGGATATGACGTATATCCTTCTACAAGAACAATTGATAATTTTGTATTGTCACTCCGAAAGTATTTTGAACTTAACCCTCGAAAACCGCAGTACTTTCACTCAGTGAGAGGTGTTGGATATAAATTTACTCCCGATTAAATTCTAAATAATAACATTTGTTATTCAGCTGGAACAGTAACAATTGGAACCACTCCAACATGCTATGATAATATTCAAAAACCAAGGAGAACTAGATATCAATTGCGGTGGACCATGTACATCTTGTTCAACTCTTCCAAATCTAAAATCCAATACTTGTGTAACACCAATCGTCAATGGTTCGGATTTAACTATTTACTTTGGGATATCAAATCATCTGAATTTTATACTGTTTTCATTCTAATAAAACAAGCAGTATTAATCCACCTTCTTCCCAGGTAACACTTGACCAGCCTGATGGAGTGTAAGCATGATTTCACCTTCATCATCTTTAGAAAAAATAACATTCGCCTCTACCACTTTTAAGAAAAAGTCTGTCTCGCTTTCTGCAAACACTTCAAACTGAGGTTGGCCTGTTGCTTGTAAGAATAATTGATTTTCTTTTGATGTGACGACTATGTGAAATGATGGAGCTAATTCATATTTACCTTCATAAGACTTGAGGATAGCTGGATCTATTGATACTTCAACTCTAGCAGCAGGAGCTTCCCTTTCAATTTCATGGCCTACATATTCTGTTCCTTTTGCAGTAAAAACAGTCGTTCTCTTTCCATTTGTTTGATCGAAATTATATTCTACTTCGCCATCCTCAAAAATAAAACGATCTTCAGAAAGTGGATAAATCTCTAATTTAGTAGACCCTTCTCTCTGACTAAATAATTGTCCATTTGACATCGTGACGAATCTGACAGCACCATTATCAAACTCATAACTTCCAATCCATCTTTTTAATTTCTCTTCACTGAGACTAATCGCATCTCTCTTATTTGGCAAAGGTTTATCTATAGCAATCGCTGCTGCTCTTCGTACCGAGTTATTCACTTTACCATAGTCACAGTTACTCAAGCCAATAACATACACATCCTCATCTGGGAGATAAATCCCATTTGTCGTATATCCAAATATGCCACCTCCATGAGTAATCATTGGTGAGCCAAGTAGATTTTCTCGCACCCAACCAAAACCATATGGTATTCTCTTTCCGTCGGACAGTTCTGATCCATTGGTTGCTCTATCATAATTTTCCTTACTGATAAATGTATTAGCGCTCAGCGCATTTTGCCATTTCAGCATATCGTCAACTGTGGACATGAGCGAACCTGCCGCATATGGCAATGACATACTTATATACTTACCATTTTCTATGCCCTCTCCTCGTGTATATCCACTTGCTCTACCTTTGATCAATTTTATTTTGCTTCCATAATATGAGTGAGTCATGCCTAATGGATCAAAAAAATGACTGTCTATAAACTCTGCATAAGTCATATCTGAAACAACTTCTATGATATGGCCTAATAGTATGTAGCCAGAATTATTGTATTTAAAAGCAGTTCCAGCTGGAAATTCCATTGGTTCATTTTTGAATATTTCAATAATCTCAGACGGAGTCCGATCAGTTCTAGCCTCAGTCATAAATGATGGCATATCCGTATAACTTTTGATACCAGACGTATGATTTAATAATTGATAAATCGTAATTGTATTCCCTTGAGTTGGATAGTCAGGGATATATTCCAAAATATCGTCCTCTAGACTCAACTTGCCTTGCTCTTCAAGCATGAGTATAGCTACTGCGGTAAATTGCTTAGTTATTGATCCTAATTCAAAAACATGATCTGCAGTTAAATTAACATCGAGCTCTAAATCAGCTTTACCATATCCTTTGCTGTAAATTGTCTTCCCATCTTTAGCGACTAAAAGCGCAATACCAGGACCATCAGATTCAAAATTATGACTTATTAATTCATCAATCTGTTTTGTATAATCTTGCGCTAAGGTTTGATTATTTACGAAAAGAAAACAAGCAAATAATAAAAAGAGATAGATATAATTCTTCATTAGAAATGTTTATGTTTTAAAAAGAAGCATTCATTTAAGTTAGATATTAATCTCGTGTCGCTTCATAGCTTGAGTCGTCGCAGCAACTGTCCCAAGCGCTGGAGCTAGAAACAATCCGACAACAGGTATCAATAATAGAAGCATAAATACAGCTCCATTACCTATCGCCAAACCTTTATGACGCCTGACAAATCTTTTGCTTTCTCTGACTGAGGCATGACGTTCAAGATAATAATCTATATTACCGAATCCGGCATAATAAGATTGAACAAGAAATAATAAAACAGGAGTCGCAATAGTAAACAATGGAAATAAACCAATAATGAAAATGACTAGTGTCAAACCTAATTCTTTACTTAAATTTCCGACTGCAATTCTAAGCCCTCTCAATAAATCAGAAACAAATTTACTTAATGAAAAAGTGGGACTAATATATAGTTGGTTTTCTTTTCGCTCTATCGCTTCAGACATCAAGGACATAAATGGAGAGACGATAACCATGATGACATACTTGTATAGTATTAAGCCTAATACTATCATAAGTCCACCAGCAAAATAGTCGATAAGTCGATTAAAAAATGATTTTCCAAAATCCCAAGAGTAAAAACTACCGACCCAATCACCTACATAATCTGCAGATTGCCAAATGGACAACAAGATTATAAAACCAAAAATCGCACTGATGAGCCCCGAAATGATGACATACTTCCACAATGAATACTCTCGAATAATCTTGAAAGCCGATAAATAGGCAGCTGCTCCTTCTATTAATCCTGAAAACATAAGGTAAACTTAGTTCCAATTTGACCTAAATCAAAAGAAGTTCGATAAACGATAGTGAAAACTAGATGATTGAATGAGCGAATTGTTTTACAAAAGAGCCTAAGCTGTCTTCTTCTTACGTCTTGTTTTAAATAATTCGATGACTTCTTTTTCACTAAGGAATCCCAAATCAACAAAAGCTGTCTTTACAAATTTCTTAATGTCTTGATAATCCCGTCCTCTTTTGTCTGGATAGAACTTGATGAGTTTTTTAATATAAGTCATACATGAGCCTTTAACATCTTGATTAAATTGCTCATTTGAGAAAATGCTAATGTATGTGACCATTGTCTTTTGGAGATCAAACAATGCAGAATACTCCGTTTCTTCTAAGTTACCAATAAACTCGGCAAAATAATTTCGGATGACATTTCTTACACACTTATTCTGAGTTGACAAGCCCAGGTGTTGATCGTAATAGTTCTTGATTTGTTCAATAACATCATCGTGAACATAGCCTTTTCCGTGCACCTCTTTCATCAGATTAAAATACCTTGATATTTCATCATCTTTAGACAGGTCTGCTACTTTTGCAAACGAAAGATCTTGATCTGCAGAGTATTGCATTGACGGATCTGTCTGTATCTCATTAATAAATTCGAATATGTGCTCCTGGCCAGCCTGCGTAGCGCGATACTGTTCAAATCGAGTTCTCAATAACAAATTCATGCCTTCATCTTCAGACATGTACATCATTAAGACGAGTACCAATTCCTGCAGTTTACTTTCTTCCTTTAAATCATCATTGCCAAGGAATTCTTTAATATGTGGGACTAGACTACTATTATTTGCATCACTTTTCGATCTATACACGAAAAAGCTTTTTAAGCCTTCAGAAAACATCGATAGTTCGGAGACATTCGTTGGCATTTCAGCCGATAAGTAATTATAGTTTGCGAATTGTTTCTCGTACTTCGTTAATGCAGTTTTCCTATCTCGAATATCTCGAAATTTATTAGATCTTAAAGATTCTAAAAATGTGACGACTTTTTTATTATTGAGCTGAGCCAACAGATTTGTAATCCAAATATTACTACTCAGCGCAAACCCCACTTGAATTGTTTGTCCAATTCTAGTCTTGATGCTTTCAAAATTTGCAGAATTACAAATTGTAAGAAGGGTATTTTTGAAATGTGACTGAGGTCTGACATATTTAAAATTATCATTAACTTGTCCACGCATGACTGCATATCCTAAGATTCGAGGTAAAAATAGGCCCTCGAATTGGTCATTTAATAATGCTTCTTCGAAATTGTGTAATTGTAATGGGTGATTTTGGGCAACTTCTTTATGCAACTCATCTATTATCGGCTCAAACTTTAATTGAAATTCTTTAAACAGCTCCTCTTCCTCTTCTTCCAAGTAATTTGATAACAGTTCAGAATCTTGAATATCTTTTTTGATTTGTTCTAATCTGTCAATGTATGATTGAGCTAATGCTTCCATGATTTAATAAAAGTTTAGGTCGTGATATAGATTCAATGCACCTTATCCAAGTTCACCCTTATCACTGATGTTAATAAAACCCTCTTTGGAGAGAAAATATTATTCTTTTTCTGATGCATCCTTTTCCACAGGAGCAGCTTCTTCTTTAGCTGGAGCTTTTTCAGTTGCTGGAGCTTCTGCAGTTGCTGGAGCTTCTGCAACTGGAGCAGCTTTTGCTTCTTCAACAACAGCTGGGACTTCCGCTTTAGCTTCCTCTGCGGCTGGAGCAGTTTCTTCTACGACAGCTGGTGCTTCATTAGAAACATCTACATTTTGAAACTGCTCAGATTCTACATCTGCAGCTGTATGTTCTTTTACCACTGTTTTAGGAGTTCCTGATACTGCTGCTAAGAACGCAGCTCTTTCAGCTTTAGCTTCCTCGACTCTTACTGCAATTTTTGCTTCTTTAGATTCGATATAGTCTTGATACATTTGATCAGCCTTGTCCTGCTCCATTGCACCTTTTGCAACACCTCTAGCCAGGTGTTTTCGATATAAGACACCTTTGAATCTCAGAATAGCTCTTGCAGTCTCTGTAGGCTGTGCACCTTTCATTAACCATTCAAATGCTTTGTCTCTGTCTAATTCAATAGTCGCAGGCTTAGTCAAAGGATTGTATTTTCCAATCTCTTCGATAAATTTACCGTCTCTAGGTGAACGGCCATCGGCAACAACAATGTGATAAAACGGGGCCTTTCTACGGCCTCTTCTGGCAAGTCTAATTTTTACTGGCATGTTTACTTAAATTTATTTGGATTAACCATACCCTATTTCATCATTATTGATCTTAGGGCTTTAGCGCGCAAAAGTAAGTAAAATTTCATAATAGTCATAAAAGATTCTTCTCTGTATAAATCTCACAACAATTTGCTGCAATTTTAAATCTTTCTAATTTATTCAGTAATAATATTCTTATTAAGTCATAAATTACACACCATTGTCAGGCTCTAACTTTAATGGCCTAATTTTAATTTAAAATACACCAAAGTATTTTCACGTTAACTCAAAACTAGTACCTGTATGCGATTCGTCATTGGACTCAGTCTATTTTTATTTTCAAGTGTTTCTATATTTAGCCAAGACAATATAGCTCTCGCTAAAACCCACTTGATTAAGAATAATCAACTCAAACCATCATTAAAAACAGAAAACTTATCAATTAGCTCAAGCCACAAAAGTGAACGCAGCGGATTGACGCATATTTACTTCAATCAATTAGTCAATGACATTAAAATTTATAATGCGATTACAAATGTTGCGATCGATGATAATGGACAGATCGTCCATGTTGGAAATAGATTTGTGAATTATACATCAGCAGAAAGTCCAAAACAAAGCATAGACTCTAAAACTGCACTTAGATCTGTTGCATCTCATTTCGATATGAAATTTGAAAGCGAAACCAATCTGCTCGACCAAAGAGCTGGGGCAGCAAAAGAAACCAATTTACAGAATTTTAGTCTTTCAAATAAAGATATAAATGCATCATTAGTTTACATTGAACATGAAGGCCAATTACTTCTTAGTTGGAGTATTGCCCTAGAAAAAGTGGATGATAAACATTGGTGGGATGTGAAGGTGAGTGCTGTGGATGGCACTATTTTAGAAAAAACATCATGGACAGTAGAGTGTAATTTTGATCACGCAGAAGATGCGTGCGATCATTCTAATCATAAGCATTCTATTAAGACTCATACATCCAATTTGGTGAATAGTGTCAATAGTACTGCTAGTGTTCTTTTAGATGGGGATTATACTGTCATAGCGATGCCTACCGAATCTCCTTCTCATGGGCCGGTATCTGTTGTTAATTCACCATGGTCAGACAATATAGACCCAGCTGCACACCCATTTGATTGGCATAATGATGGAACTACAACGCATAATACAACGAGAGGTAACAATGTATGGGCCGTCGAGGATACTAATGCTGATAATAATCAAAGCGCGGGATTTTCTCCAATCTCACAAGTTGGTTCTTTGGGCCAAGAATACAACTTCGTTCCTGATTTCACTGACATTCCAAGCAATTATCAAGAAGCTGCCATTACAAATTTATTTTATTGGAATAATATCGTTCATGATGTGATGCATCATTATGGATTCGATGAAGCTTCTGGTAATTTTCAAGTGACAAATGATACTAGCGTTCCAGGAGCAAATGATGCTGTCCAAGCAGATGCTCAAGATGGTTCCTCTACGAATAATGCAAACTTTAGTACTCCTGGAGACGGCGACAATCCTATAATGCAAATGTTTGAATGGACACAGTCAGCTGAGACTACTTTTTCAGTGTTGACTCCATTCACTGATTCATATATCGCGATCGCTGCTAGTTTTGGTCCTAATGCTACTTTTGCTGGAACAGTTGTCGAAGCTGATGATACTTCAGGTGGAACGCATGAGAATTGTAGTGCTAATCCAATTTCAAATGGTGCTGCACTGAGTGGTAATATTGCGCTAATAGATAGAGGCAACTGCACATTCGTTGAAAAAGTTACTAATGCAGAAAATGAAGGTGCTATAGCAGTTGTTATTTGCAACAATGTTCCGGGAGGAGCAACAGGCATGTCAGGAACTGGTACAAATATTCCTTCTGTTATGATCTCACAAGAAGATTGTGCAATCCTTAGAGCTAGTCTACCTGCGTCAATTGATGTGGTTACAAGTACATCTGCTCCAGTAAATAGAGATTCTGATTATGATAATGGTATCATTATTCATGAATATGGACATGGAATTTCCAACAGGCTGACAGGGGGCCGTTTGAATACTGGTTGTTTGAATAATGGTGCCGTTTTATCAGATGGTACTGTGATTCCAGGTGAACAAATGGGTGAAGGTTGGAGTGATTTCTTTGGATTGGTCTTGACAATGAAGCCTGGAGATACAGGACCACAAGGACGTGGAATTGGTACATATGTACTAGGTCAGCCAACGACTGGAAATGGAATTAGACCATTCCCTTACTCAAACGACTTTGGCATCAATCCTATGACTTATGCATCCGTAGAAACGGCAGCTATTCCACATGGCGTAGGAGCAGTTTGGTGTACCATGTTATGGGATATGACATGGAATTTCGTGGATATTTATGGTATAGGAACAAATATCTATGATAGTGACACTACAAATGCTGGTACTCCTGGAGCACCAAGTACATTTGGCGGACAAAACTTAGCGCTTCAATTGGTCATCGAAGGATTAAAACTACAACCATGTAGTCCGGGATTTGTGGATGGTAGAGATGCAATTATTGCGGCGGATCAAATATTATATGGCGGCATACATAAAAGAGTGATATGGAGTACCTTTGCGACTAGAGGCTTAGGAGTGAGTGCAGAGCAAGGGTCATCTGGATCCGTTATAGATAACGTAGAAGCTTTTGATTCTCCATCATTATCTATAGAAAAAACTGTCGACCCACTACTGGTATTGGATGGAAATTCTGCTACTTATGACCTATTGATTATAGCAGAATGTGGAGATCAAGAGAACATTGTCATAACTGATGTTTTAGATCCTGCTTTCACCATTTCTAGCGTCGTTTGTCCAAGTCCTACAACACATACAAGCAATGGTAATACCTTAACCATCAATCATCCTCTTTTATCTGCAGGAAACAGTTTGAACTGTACTGTTATAGTGGATATCAATACTGGAATTTCGGGTAGCCCGCAGAATTTACTGATAGATGATGCAGAGTCTGGACCTGGCCAATGGACTATCGATAATTTTGGTGGAGCTGCCGCAGGAGAATGGACAATAGACAATTCTGCTTTTCAATCACCAGCAAATTCATGGTTTGCCTCTAATACTAATGGGCCGGATAAAACAACAGCGATAGAATCTTCAGTTATAACCCTTGGCAGTCATCCGACTCTTAGCTTTTACCATCGATATGACACAGAAGAAGCTTGGGATGGAGGCTTCATCGAAATTAAAAAAGTCAGTGATACTAACTGGTCTAAAATACTGGCATCAGAAATTCTTCAAAATAGTTACAATGGAATTCTCGGTGCTTCTAGTAATAATAATATTGCAAATGCAGAAGCATGGACTGGTAACAGCGGCGGATTTATACAATCCATTGTCCAATTAACAAGATTTGCAAATGAAAATGTTGAGATCAGATTTGTATTTGGTCAAGATGATAACACCAACAGTATAGGTTGGTGGGTCGATGACATCAGCGTGGATAATGGTTATGTCTTAATTTCAAACACAGCTTGTGTAATATCTGATCAAACAACAACTAATATTTGCAATGATGCAGATTTGTTGGTGGGCTTAGATGCTGGATGCCCTCCAGGATCAGTTATGTTAGATATAGTAGTAGAACATGAATCATGTACTGCCACAGCCGATGGAACTGCGACGGTCACGCCGACTGGCGGCGTCTCTCCTTACACATATCTGTGGTCAAACGGAGCAGTCACTAGTATGATAACTGGATTAGCTCCCGGTTCTTATACCGTCACTATCGATGACAGTGGAAGCTGCCAAACTATTAGCACAATTATCATAAATCCAGCAGAAACAGAATACACGATGACTAATGGCAATATGTTGACAGGTACGCAAGCCGTAGATGAAGATTATGAAGTAGATGGATCGATTGAATCCGATCAAATTATATCTGGTGGATTAACTGTTGATTACGATAGTGGTACTGATGTCACTATGAAAGCAGGATTTGAGGTCATTAGCAGTTCCGTTTTCCATGCATTCATTGATGGATGCGGTGGATCACAATAGTGGCTTTTTCTATCACTGAAAATAACTCAGCTCTGTCAATTCTAAGTATATGAATGATTTGATTCTTATGCTTGACATTGATGGAGTAGCAAAGACTATGAGACGCTAAAAAAATGTTCTAGCTTATTACGGGCTAAGGATTCATACAAAGTCGGCAAGCAAATTTTGTCATCTGTAAAGCATAATAAAATTCCGCTCATGTTTTTTACAAACAGACTTGACTCTACTGCCAAATCTGCTTGTACATTAACAGACTCATTATGCTTTTATTCAGAAAATGTAGATTCTTTGTAAGCAAGCTAAAAGAAGAAGAAGAAGAAGAAAAAGTAGA
>Ga0209828_1002792_pt1 | contig 14026 bp, 10 predicted proteins | sample MaitaG_FD_187429 | JGI IMG/M metagenome (GOLD analysis project Ga0209828, IMG submission 187429) | Marine algal microbial communities from Maine, USA - Maine_Asex2 metaG (SPAdes) (version 2) | ecosystem: Host-associated > Algae > Red algae > Unclassified | place: Maine, USA | collected 2015-01-05 | reverse complement strand
TACAATTCCCGTCTCACCCAAAAGATCCAACTCCCGAGCTGAGATCATTCCAATGGTCTCTTTCGTCGCAGGCAAGGCAATGACCAAAGTGTCAATGGCTTGCAAAAAGGCTCCTAGATTTTCAGTCGTGTATTGCTGAGAAATAGTTGGCTCTGCCTCCTTCTCAATGCCTCCTGTCCTACTCGATCGACGTAAGACATCAACCGAGCAGCCGAATGGCTCCAAAAATCGATGCACCAAACGATTCACATGTCCATAACCCAACAAGCCCACTCGACGGTTTCGCAAAGGAATAGACTTGGCTTCCTTGTCGCCCAATCGCCACTGCCCTTCTTGCATCCATTGATGATGCGGAACGATGCGGTTGCAAACTGCGAGCAACATCGCTATGGTATGTTGGGCAGTGAAGTAAGCATTGCCATGTCCGTTGACCAAGACGATTTTTTTCTCTTGTAGAAAACTGAAGTGTTCTTTCAGGTGCTGAACTCCAGCTCCCGGATTGATCAAGAGCTTCAGTTTACTGGCCTTCTTCAAAAAATCCAAATCGGGCTTCCAGCCAATCAATACATCTACTTCATCGGCATAATCGATGGACTCTTGCAGTTGGTCTTTTTCCAGAAAGATCAATTCTGCTGCTGAGCCTTCGAGCTCCCCCTCCAAGTGCTTTCGAAGAGACTCTCTTACTTTCCACAAGAATAGAACTTTGTACCTGTCCTTCCTTTCCATTTTCTCAAGTTCGTTATTTCGTTTTTACCATAGTCACCTTTGAAGACTTTTGATTTTTTCCAGCGCTTTCTTGCAAAAGAAGTTCAGTAAGGGTAACTTACGGCTGTTATGATATTTTCAAGATACCTTATTAGCATTATTTTAGTCGTCCCAAAAGGATGATCGGAATGCAATGTGGTTGTAACAACAAACAAAATCACGAAAGCCTTTCCGTTCAACCGGAAAGGCTTTTTTCATCTTAGTTTGTTGATGAAAAGTCGATTCTATTTTAGAAAAAGTAAAATTTCAAGATGTACACCCACTCTGTCGTTTCTATTGTAGTCATTATTATTATTATTTGCACACAGAAACGGTGAGTCGGGAAACTATTATGAATTGAAAAGCCTGTCTCGCCACCGCGAGGCAGGCTTTTTGCTTTTAAGAAAGTGGTCAAAAGGAAAAGAATGTACTACAATGAAAACACCCTCATCTTCAGAGATGGGGAGTTTGAGCTAGCTGCTGAGAGATCGGCAGATTTATATGCACAGGGATTACACTACGGGAATGCTGTATTCGAAGGGATTAGAGCCTACCCAACGGAAGCTGGAGTGAAGATTTTTAAAGGAATTGAGCATTATGAGCGACTCATTTACAGCGCCGGAAGAATGCGATTGAAGTGTCCTTATACCCCCGAACAACTAGAGAACTATACATACGACCTGCTAGATAAAAACGGATTGGACGATGCTTACATCCGTCCACTGGTTTATGCCAAGCCATACATGAAACTGGCTTCGGGAGGAGATGCAGTTGTTGTGATTCAAGTGTGGAGCTGGGGCAAGTTGTACGGCGATGGGCATACCCGCCTCATGACCTCTTCTTTTCAAAGACCAAATCCTAAGTCTTGTTTTGTTGATGCAAAAGTAACGGGCCATTATGTGAACTCGATCTTGGCTGCGAATGAGGCAGCTGACCATGATTTTGATGATGCACTCTTGCTCGATATGAATGAAAACATAGCCGAAGCTTCCGCCGCCAACTTCTTTATGCAAAAAGATGGTAAACTTTACACGCCACCAATTGGCAACATCCTGCCTGGCATCACTCGACAAACCATCATGGATCTCTGTGAAGAACTGGAGATAGAATGCTTAGAAGAACATTTCAAGCCAGAAGATATTCGAAAGGCCGATGGTGCTTTTCTCACCGGGACTGCTGCAGAAGTAACTCCGGTTTCTTGTATTGATAAGTATGAATTTCCAATGCCTTGGGCAGAGACATTTGGTGCCAGCTTACAAGAGGCTTACCGTGATTTGGTGTACCATAGAAATCCAATGCCAGTATGAAAGACTTGAAAAAATACAGTTGGCAGGTAACCTTGGATGAAACTCAACCAGCGGCTCAAGCCATGCTACACGCAGTTGGTCTCACTGAAGATGATCTTCAAAAGCCTTTGATCGGAATTGCTAGTACGGGCTTTGAAGGCAACCCTTGCAACATGCATCTCAACGGTTTGTCATTGATGGTGAAAACTGGAGTGGGGAACTGTGGTCTGGTTCCGCTCATCTTCAACACCATTGGAGTGAGTGACGGAATTAGTATGGGAACTCCAGGAATGCGCTATTCTTTGCCCAGTCGCGACATCATTGCAGACTCGATTGAAACGGTAATGAACGCACAAGCCTATGATGCATTGATTGCGGTAGTGGGTTGTGATAAAAATATGCCTGGCGCTGTTATGGCAATGCTTCGGCTAAACCGACCTGCCATTATGATGTACGGCGGTACGATTGCTCCAGGCCATTTGGATGGGGAAGATCTCAGTATCATCTCCACTTTTGAAGCTTGGGGGCAAAAAGTTGCCGGTAATCTCAGCGAAGAAAAGTTTCGACAAGTCATTAAACATGCTTGTCCAGGTGCTGGCGCTTGTGGAGGAATGTATACTGCAAATACCATGTCTTCTGCGATTGAAGCCATGGGATTGAGCTTGCCTTTTAGCTCTTCCAATCCAGCAACGGGTGCGGCAAAAACTGCCGAATGTGATGCTACCGGACCTGCGCTTTTCGAATTGATGAAATTGGATTTAAAACCGAAAGACATCCTCACGAAAAAGGCGTTGGAAAATGCATTTACTGTTGTGACCGCCTTGGGAGGAAGTACCAATGCCGTATTGCATTTTATGGCCATTGCTCATACTGCAGGAATCGATTGGAAACTCGCTGATTTTCAGCGAATCAGCGACAAAACGCCAATGCTCGCCGACTTGAAACCGAGCGGGAAATTCATGATGGAGGATTTGCACAAGGTGGGTGGTACGCCTGCTGTGATGAAATACTTATTGGATAATGGATTTTTACACGGTGATTGCAAAACAGTTACTGGGCGTACGATTGCTGAAAATTTGGCTTCAGTAGACTTATTGAAGACAGGCCAAAAGATCATTAAACCACTTGATGATCCGATGAAAGAAAGTGGACACATTCAAATTCTATTTGGCAACTTGGCGGAAGGTGGTGCCGTAGCAAAAATTACCGGAAAAGAAGGTGAGTTGTTCCAAGGAACGGCCAAAGTGTTTGACAGTGAAGTGGAAACGAACAAAGCCATTGCCGCTGGAAAAATTAATGCAGGTAACATAATTGTTATTCGATATGAAGGGCCTAAAGGTGGACCAGGCATGCCAGAGATGCTAAAACCCACGGGTGCAATTATGGGTGCCGGTCTCGGGAAATCGGTAGCCTTAATTACAGATGGTCGATTTTCTGGTGGAACCCACGGTTTTGTGGTAGGCCACATAACTCCCGAAGCTTTCGAGGGCGGAACCATTGCTCTGGTGGAAGATGGAGATCAAATTACCATCAATGTAAAAGATAATTTGATCTCTTTAGATGTAGATCAAAAAGAATTAGATCGACGAAAAGAGAATTGGAAACAACCAGCTCTTAAAGTTGATTTTGGAACTTTGAAGAAGTATGCAAAATTGGTAAGCGATGCTTCTAAGGGATGTGTAACAGATCTTTTTGATTGAAAGGTGAAAGATCAGCAGAAATGAATGAAATAAATTGAACGAATATAGAATGCCAAGGAGATGAAATTAAAAACCCCAAAGAGAAAGAAAACGGGAGCCAAGAAGAATGGAAAGCTGACTCGAATATCTGGAGCCGAAGCTATTGTGCAATCATTGATGGCCGAAGGAGTGGATCTCATGTTCGGTTATCCTGGTGGAGCAATTATGCCCGTCTACGATAAATTATACGATTGTCAGGATTGTTTAAAACACGTACTTGCCCGTCACGAGCAAGGAGCCATTCACGCTGCTCAAGGTTACGCTCGTGCTTCAGGTAGAGTAGGTGTTGTGATTGCTACATCGGGTCCGGGAGCTACGAATTTAATTACAGGATTGGCAGATGCGCAAATTGACTCCACACCATTGGTTTGTATTACTGGACAAGTATCATCGCACCTTTTGGGCTCCGATGCTTTTCAAGAGACGGATGTGCTGGGTATTTCCATGCCAGTGACGAAGTGGAATTATCAAGTTTCCCGGGCGGAAGAGATACCAGGAATATTGGCTAAGGCATTTTACCTTGCTCGGTCAGGGCGCCCTGGGCCAGTTTTAATTGACATCACTAAAGATGCTCAATTTGCAGAGCTCGACTTTCACTACGAAAAAGTCAACGACGTTCGAAGTTATTTTCCGAAACCGGAAGTGAGCTCTGAGCACGTTTTGGAAGCTGCTCGTTTAATCAATAATGCAGAGAAACCTTTGTTCCTTTTTGGACAAGGAGTGATTCTTGGGAATGCAGAAGATGAATTTAAAGCAGTTATTGAACGATCGGGGGCTCCAGCGGCATGGACCATTATGGGGCTTTCTGCTTTGCCAACCGAACACCCACAGAATGTTGGTATGCTTGGCATGCACGGAAATTATGGCCCGAACCTTCTCACGAATGAATGCGATGTCCTAATTGCAGTAGGTATGCGTTTTGACGATCGAGTAACGGGCCGCCTCGATGCTTACGCCAAACAGGCCAAAGTCATTCACTTTGAAATTGATCCTGCGGAAGTAGATAAAAATGTAAAAGCTGATATTGCTGTTGTGGGTGATTGTAAGGAAAGCCTTCACCAACTTTTACCTTTGATTAAAAACAAGGATCATTCGAAATGGCTCTCTCGATTCTCTGATTGTGATGCCATCGAATCGAAGAAAGTCATTCAAGGAGACCTTCATCCAAAAAAGAAAGGCCTGACAATGGGTGAAGTGATTCGACGCATCAATGAGCTCGAAAAAAACGATCCAATAATTGTTACTGATGTTGGTCAACACCAGATGGTAGCATGCCGTTATGCTTCGTTTAATAAATCGAAAAGTAATATTACATCTGGTGGCTTAGGAACAATGGGCTTTGCTTTACCTGCTGCCCTTGGAGCTAAATTGGGTGCGCCAGAAAGACCGGTTTATGCCATTATTGGTGACGGTGGTTTCCAAATGACCTTACAAGAACTTGGAACCATTTGGCAAACGGAAGCTGCAGTGAAAATAATTGTTCTCAATAATAACTTTTTGGGAATGGTTCGTCAATGGCAGCAGCTCTTTTTTGACAAACGTTATTCTTCAACTCAGCTTTTTAATCCTGATTTTATTAAAATTACCGAAGGTTTTGGTATTCCTGCACTCAAAGTCGAAAATCGAAAAGATCTGGATGCTGGAATGAAGAAATTGGTAAACTCTAAAGGATCATTCTTTTTGGAAGTCGTGGTGGAAGCTGAACACAATGTGTTCCCTATGATTCCAACGGGGGCAGCAGTGTCAGAAATTCTTTTGGAAAGAGAAGAAACAACGGAAAAAACAAAATCAAGCAAGAAATGAAAGTGAAAAGATATACCATTTCCGTTTTTAGCGAAAATCATGTTGGTTTGCTCCAGCGTGTAACGGGAATTTTTACGAGACGACATATTAATATTGAAAGCATAACGATTTCGGCCAGTGAAATTCCTGGCGTGCACAGATTTACCATGGTGGTGAATCTTACCGAAGAACGGGTTAAAAAGGTGGTCTTGCAAATTGAAAAACAAGTTGAAGTTTTGAAGGCTTTTTCTCATACTGATGAAGAAACAGTTTATCAAGAAATAGCCCTTTACAAGGTGCCGACGAAGGCAATTAATAAAGGTATTCGACTCGAGCAAATTGTACGAGATCATCAGGCTCGAATTTTGGCGATCGAAGGTGACTTTATGATTATCGAAAAGACGGGTCATCAAAAAGATACACAACTATTATTAGAACAGCTAAAGGACTACGGTGTTCTGGAGTTTTGTCGAAGCGGTCGGGTAGCTATTAGCAAACCCATGAAGCGTCTCTCAGACTACTTGACCGAAATGGGTGCTATGCCCGAACTTGTTGATAATTAGTTTGCAGTTGGCATGCACAATCGTCAATCAGCAAAGCAGATGTCCGCAGGACAGATGTATGCTTTTAACTCAGTAATTCAGTAATTAAGATAACTCAGTAACTCAATATAAGATGGCTAAGATAAAATTTGGCGACATAGAAGAAAACGTCGTAACACGGGAAGAATTTCCATTGGCAAAAGCCCAGGAAATTTTAAAAGATGAAACAGTGGCGGTGCTCGGCTACGGCGTGCAAGGCCCTGGACAGTCTTTGAATTTGAAAGACAATGGCATTAATGTCATTGTTGGACAACGAAAAGGAACTGCTTCTTGGGACAAAGCTGTGGCCGATGGTTGGGTCGAGGGAGAAAATCTCTTCTCATTGGAAGAAGCCGCTAAACGCGGAACCATTGTGCAATACCTGCTTTCTGATGCAGGGCAAATTGCAAAGTGGGAAATGGTAAAATTAAATTTACAGCCCGGCAATGCACTTTATTTCTCACACGGTTTTGGAATTACCTACCGAGAACAAACGGGAATTATTCCGCCGGAAGGTGTTGATGTGATATTGGTGGCTCCTAAAGGCTCCGGTACTTCTCTGCGTCGCTTGTTCGTTGCAGGAAAAGGCCTGAACTCGAGCTACGCCATTCATCAAGATGCAACTGGGCGTGCCTTTGAAAGAGCAGTTGCACTCGGAATTGGCGTTGGATCCGGTTACCTATTTGAAACAACGTTTAAAAACGAAGTATACTCTGATCTCACTGGTGAGCGCGGTATTCTCATGGGAGCCTTGGCGGGTTTATTCGAAGCGCAGTACAATGTTTTGCGTAAACATGGCCACTCTCCTTCTGAAGCTTTCAATGAAACGGTAGAAGAACTTACCCAATCTTTAATGCCGCTCGTTGCCGAAAATGGAATGGATTGGATGTTTGCCAATACCTCCACAACTGCACAGCGTGGAGCGCTTGATTGGAGACACAAATTCCGCGAAGCCACCGAACCGGTGTTCGACGAACTATACGACAGAGTTTCTTCTGGAAAAGAAGCAGAAGTGGTAATTGCTGCAAATGAGCAAGACGACTATAGAGCAAAGCTAACGGATGAGCTGAAGGAGATTCGTGAGTCGGAACTCTGGAGAGCGGGCGCAGCCGTACGAAAACTTCGTCCAGAGAGAAATTAAAAAACAATCGGTTGTGCTGTAATTTCCTTTCTCAAATCGAATGAATAATTCTTCAAAAGGCAGTCATCTGAAATCTCAGGTGACTGCCTTTTTTTACGAAAGAACAATTAAATTTTGCAACCATGTGTTTAATCGCTTCGACTTATGAGAATCAGAAGCTAAATACAAAAATGACAAAAGGATCTTTGAGATCATTGTTCGTGCTGGCAGTGATCATTATTCTCGGAGCAGAAATTCAAGCACAAAACTCTTCCCCCTCGGTTGTTTCAACGGCTAATATTAATCCCAAAAACATCACCATCGTGCGTGATCAATTTGGTATTCCCCACATTTACGGAAAAACGGATGCCGATGCTGCCTACGGACTTTGTTGGGCGCAGTGCGAAGACGATTTCGACAATATCCAAATGGTCTATGCTGGGCTTGCTGGAAGGGCGGGTGAATCTTGGGGGAAAGAAGGCGCCGCATACGACGTCGTTATCTTTGCAGCGAACTTGGATCCAGTTATTGAAGAACAATTCGACACCGCTTTTTCTCCTGAATTTCATCAAATTCTTTCCGCGGGTGCACAGGCAGTAAATGATTACGCTGCTCAACATCCAGAAGAGCTGCGAGTGAAGAAGTTGTTTCCCATCGATGAAAAGGAGATTGTCAAAGCCTATCTGTTTGGTGGGATGGTGATGTCGAACGCGATTTTTGAATACGCGAAAGTGCTGAAGAATAAGATGAAAGTTGAAGTGAATAAAATTGGAGCCACCGGTGGCTCCAATGCTTTTGTTTTTCAAAAACACAAGACGGGAGAAAATACCTTAATGGTGAGTAACAGCCACCAACCTTTGGAAGGGCCTTTCGCTTGGTACGAAGCGCATGTTTGTTCAGAAGAAGGTTTGAATATGATGGGTGCGAAATTTACAACAGGTGTCAGCTTGTTTGTGGGTACCAATGAAAATTTAGGTTGGACACACACCGTGAACTATCCAGACCTATGCGATGTGTATCAGTTGACGATGCATGCAAAGAAAAAGAATCATTATTTATTCGATGGTGAATGGCTCCCTTTGGAAGAACGCATATTGAAATTCAAAGTGAAACTTGGTCCTCTAAAAATTCCGATCAAGAAGAAATTTTATGTCAGCAAATATGGGCCAACTTTGAAGAATAAATCGGGCTATTTTTCTATGAGGGCTTCTGCAATGATGCGAATCAATTCCGCAGAACAATGGTTCCAAATGAATAAAGCCAGCAATTTGGATGAATTCAAAGCGGCAATGGAAATTCAGGGAATGGGATCGTTGAATGCCATTTATGCCGATAAGGATGACAATATATTTATGATTAGCAACGGACTCTTTCCGAAGGGAAGAGAAAATCAATACGATTGGAAGTCTGTTTTGAAAGGAGAGGGTTCCGATAACTTATGGGATGATGACTTTTATTCCATCGATGATTTGCCTTTGTATGAAAATCCAGATTGCGGCTACATTTTCAATATGAACAACACGCCTTTTTCGGCCACTGAAGATGAGGAGAATTTTAATCCCGAAGATGCTCCCCCGCATTCGGGATATCTGGAAAGTGAGACAAATCGTGCCCTTCGTTTTCAAGAATTGATGGAAGACTATCCGGCTGAACTGAATTACGAAGATTTTAAAAAATTGAAATTTGATGTTCAATACAACTCAAAAACTTTCTTTACTTGGGGATTAACTAACCTCGATGATTTGTTCTTACTTGATCAAACTAAGTATCCAGATTTAGAAGATGCATTTAACATTTTGCATCAATGGGATAAACGTTCTAATGTCAAAAATAGAAATGCGGCACTAATGTCTATGACCTTGGTTTTTCTGTTGAAAAACATAGAAGAGGAAATGGATATTGCCAATAGTAGTAAGATGAGCGAAGAGCAGTTTGTTGAATCTTTGAGAAAGGCCAAGAAGCACTTGCTGAAGCATTTTGGGAGAATGGACATTGAAGCAGGCCAACTGCACAAGCACGTTCGCGGAGATGTTGAATTGCCAGTAGAAGGAATGCCGGAAAACTTAGCAGCCATGGCCTACCATCAACAAAAGAAAGGAACCTTAAAGACCTTTCACGGTGAGTCCTTCATTCAATTGGTGCAGTACGATGAGAATGGTGTGGTTCGTATCGAATCGGTAACTCCTTTCGGTTCTTCAAATCGAGAAGACAGCCAACACTATACTGACCAAATGGAGATGTACGTAAATCGCGAATTCAAGCAAATGTCGCTCGACCGAAAGGTCATTTTGGAAAATGCGGTACACTCCTACCATCCCGGGGAAATCGATTACAAGGAGGTAACGAAAAAGTAGAGGCAAGGCCACTGCTTCTCCTGGTGTGGCTGACCGGGATATATTTCATCTGGGCGAACGGGATTCTCTCAGCCCCGAGGGGTCCGATCTGTACGCTTTTGACCCCTGTGCGTTTTAAACGTACAATCTACTTTTGCGTACATCTATTCGAGTCTAACTCTTAGAAAAACCATAATGTACGTTTTTTGCGCTTGTACGTTTTAAACGTACAGTGTATATTTGCATACATGGAGCAGCAGATGTTAGAAGTTGAACGCATTTTTCAGTCGGAGCTTCCGGATATTCTTGCCACAATTGACTCTGGAGAACGCAAGAAACTGGGGAAGAAGTCTATTTCGAGCGATGGGACATTGCAATTGACTTGGTTAGATAAGGTTTTTCAATTCAGTATTGAGGTAAGAAAGGGTTTTCAAGCCCAGCAAATTCCGACACTACGTCGGCAGATGCAGTTGTTTGAGCCGTTTATTCTTGTTTGCAATTTCCTTGAACCAAGTGTCCGGTTGAAACTGAGGCAGGAGAAGATTTCATACGTGGACACTTCAGGAAACCTGTACCTCACCAGTGATGATGGTTTGTATGTTCTTATAGAAGGAAAAAAACGATCCAATTTATCTTTGCCAAAGGCTAGCCGAATGTTCAAGAAAGCCGGTCTTAAAGTGCTCTTTCAGCTACTTCTACATCCAGAATACATCAATAAACCGTATCGTTTTATAGGAGAGCAAGCTATGGTTACCATAGATACGGTTGGTAAAGTGTTAAGGGGTTTGCTTGTTGAGAAATACATCTACAGGAAGAATGAAAAGGAGTATCAATGGGCCAATCGTCGACAATTGTTTTTCGATTGGGTAAGAGAATACAATAGAACTCTTAAGCCAAAGCTCGAGCAGCGACGGTACAAGATCTTGGGAAATGATAAACCCTGGAGTAAAGTTCAAGTGTCTAAAAACGCGATTTGGAGTGGTGCTGTAGCAGCCGAATTGATGGATAATTATTTGATACCGAGCAGTGCAGTAATATATGTTGAAGGTGAGTTTTCAGATGAAATGAAAACTATGCAGGTTTTGCCTTATTCGAAAGGTGATTTAACAATGTTGCAAAAGTTTTGGAAGCAAAGTACTGAGACTAATATTGCAGATCCTATTTTGATGTATGCTGATTTAATTGCTGAAGGAAATCCTCGCTACGATGAAGCCGCCGAGAGAATATTTAAAAAGTACATTAATGATAAGCTTTGAGGATTTAGGTGATGTAGGTTTTAAAGATGTCTTTTCCTGTATTGATAAAGTTTGTTCTGAATTCGAGGTTCAGTACTTTGTAATTGGCGCGTTGGCCCGGAACCTTTGGTATCTCAAACATGGTGGTAAAGCTAGAGATACAAAAGATATCGATTTTGCTGTGCAAATTCATGTGAGATCTAAGTTTGATTCTCTGCGCAATCACTTAATCGAAAAATATAATTATCGACCTCTCAAAGAGAATTCATTTTGTTTGATCTCTCCTGAGGGATATCAGGTGGACATTCTCCCTTTTGGAGAAATTACTCAGAATGGTTTAGTAAGTGTAAAAGAGGATGGTTTACATGAAATACACATGCAAGGGTTTAGTGAAATTCACAATTCGGCGATTGAGTGGATAGAGATTGAAGGAGTGAGTTATCCTGTTTGTTCAATGCCAGCTATGGTTCTTCTGAAATTAATTGCATACGATGATAGACCTGAAATGAGAACAAAAGATGCATTGGATGTAAACAATATCTGCATTGATTATCCCGATTATGAAGATGACTATATTTATAAAAGTCATAGCGAATTGTATGGTTTAGAGCATGAACACGATGATGTTGGACAGATTGTTATTGGAAGAAAAGTCGCCGAAATTTTGACACAAAATACCAAATTGAAAACTAGAGTTGTGCAGATTTTAGAACGAGCAATAGCAGCGGAATCTAAATTTTGCTCGGCTATGATTATTGATAGTGAAAGGGAAACGATCGACGAAAAGGCAAAAATTCTTAAAAATATTAGGCAAGGATTGACAGAATGATTGAACTAATATTTTCTTTCCTGAGCTACGGTATAGCTATTCAAACAAACAGTAACTTCAGGCATGCTAAAAGGAAAAGTAGCCCTCATTACAGGCGGAGCCAACGGAATTGGTAAAGCAACAGCGCAAACGTTTTTAGAAAACGGAGCGGAGGTCATTATTTGGGATGTTGATGAAGTGAAAGGAAATGCTTTCGCTCAAGAATGTCAAGCCAAGGATTTTAAAGTGAAATTTTACCGAGTCGATATTACAGACTTGCAAGTGGTTCAAAAAGCTGCGGATCAAGCCAAGGCTGACTTTGGAAAAATTGACATTCTCATAAACAATGCTGGAATCGTTCGGGATGCGTCTTTGAAGAAAATGACCGCCGAGCAATGGAATAGCGTTATCGCCGTAAACCTTACGGGTGTTTTTAACTGCACGAAATGCATTACGCCTTTTATGGTCGAACAACAATTCGGTCGGGTTTTGAATGCAAGCTCCGTAGTAGGGATTTATGGCAATTTCGGACAAACGAACTACGTCGCTGCCAAATCGGGTGTTATCGGAATGACCAAAGTATGGGCCCGAGAATTGGGCAAGCATGGAATTACCGTCAACGCAGTTGCTCCTGGATTCATCAAAACCGAAATGATCGAAAGCATCTCCGACCAAGTACTGGAAGGAATGATGAGTCGCAGCTCCATAAAACGTGTGGGTTCGGTGAAAGACATTGCAAATGCCTACCTGTTTCTAGCTTCCGATATGGCTAGTTTCATCACTGGCACTACCCTATCGGTCGACGGTGGATTGATGGTTTAAGTGATTTTTTTCTTACGTGTATAATCATTTGAGTGCTTGTCGTATACGATCAAATTCTTTACAACTTGCGATTAGTGACGGAGGAGGGCTCGGGATAGTGTTATTGTTTTTGCATTTATACGAAAGATCATCAATAATGGGATGAGATTCTTTAGTAATGGCTAGTTTTTTGTATTTGTTCTTGAATTGTATGTTCTTTTCTTTATACTCTTTGTAGTCTTCTTCATTGACGGTTTCACCTAGAAAAAATGCATACCAAGTTTCTAGATGCCAACCCGGAGTGACATAAATTATTCTTTCGTCTTTTTGTCTACCAAGGTCAATTTTTTCATTCAAACTCTTGTTAGTGTCATTTAATGAATATTTATCTAAATCTATAACGACAATTAGTAAATTGAGTAATTTATTTTCTCTGCTGCGATATAGTTTTGCTTCTTGCGCGAGGTTGTTTAAGACAAATTCTCTACCCGATCCTTTACCACTTGGATATGGTCTCGGTCGAATTCTTCGGGGGTCGACCTTCCAGCCTTTTGTTAGAAATCTCGTTATAAATAGTTCATGCGCTTTATCTTCACATAAAAGGATAATATCTGTAACTCTACTCATCTTCCCACCCCCTCGCCATGATCTCTGAAGGTGGTAATTCACCTACCTTAGGAAACTCTTTTGCTATTACATGGGCTCCGGATTTACGAGAAAACCACAATTCGTTTCCTCTAGCCATGTCATTGATGATTTCTGGGTGATGTGAAACTATTATTGATTGTTGATCATTTTCATCGCAAAGTTCTCTTAAAGATTTGAGCCATGGTTGAATCTCCCTGATGGCCACAAAGTTATCTGGTTCATCTATTAGAAGTGTTGAGCAAATACCAGCTCTAAGGGCTTCCAAGATAACGTACAAAATAATCAGCTGCCGCTGACCATCAGAAAGTTTCATGAATTCGAAATCGTGATCTTTGTTTTCGATTCGAAAACTTGCTATTAATTTTCTAGATTCGCCAGCTTGCTTGAGACTTAATTGTGAAAAGCCAGGAAGTACATCTTCGAGTTGTGCTTTTGCCCTGTGACCGACAGAAGGATTTTCCTGAGATAGATGTCTATACCACTGCGCGAAGTTTTCAGTAAATCTCGATAAAATTTGCGATTCAGTTTCTGCAGAATTTTTTACAACTAAAGGAATAGGATTGACTAAAAGAATTTTTTCAATTTCTTTTCTAAAACAGATTAGAGGCTTATTGTCATCTCGATCCGCAATTGTTGGAATCACTGATCTATCCCACCCAGCGGGAAAATATGCTCCCTCTTCTACAACTTTGGTGTCTCTATTGATTCGGAAGAGGTGCGCTTCTTGACCGTCAAAATTGAAGAAAAGAACTTCATTCCAAAAGACTTTTTCGCTTTTAATTCGCAACTTATCCTGTTCTTTTAAGTGTTCGAGTTTCAATTCGTATTTATATGAATCTCCACTAATATCCAGAATTAGAGATATAGATTGTACGTTCCTTGTATCCCAAATAGTAAGACTATCCTTGGAGAAGATATCTTGGATATGTTCTCCTCGCATCAGTCTTTG
>Ga0209828_1002788_pt1 | contig 14033 bp, 7 predicted proteins | sample MaitaG_FD_187429 | JGI IMG/M metagenome (GOLD analysis project Ga0209828, IMG submission 187429) | Marine algal microbial communities from Maine, USA - Maine_Asex2 metaG (SPAdes) (version 2) | ecosystem: Host-associated > Algae > Red algae > Unclassified | place: Maine, USA | collected 2015-01-05 | reverse complement strand
TACTTGCCTGGAAGTTGTGTTGATGCATGTGATACAGTTTGTGTTCAAGTATGTAACCAATGTGGTGAATGTGATACTGCATTAGTTATAATTTCAACAGGAAGCGCTAATAAGCCTCCAATTGCATTGAACGATTCAACTTCAGTACCAAAAGGTGGTGTAGTAATAATTGATCAAATAGCTAATGACTTTGATCCAGAGGGTGGATTGCTAACTACTACAATAGTAGGTGGTCCAAACAATGGAAGTGCAACTGTTGTTAATGGTCAAGTTGTTTACATACCAAATGCTAACTTCTGTGGAATTGATACCATATGTTATGTGATCACAGATCCTGCAGGAAATACAGATACAGCTAAAATCTTTATCTATGTATTACAAGGCAATAATCCTCCAACCGCAGTTGATGATATGGTAACATACATGCCAGGTATGGGTGGTATTAATGTATTAGTTAACGATTATGATGTAAATGGTGACAGCATCTCATTGAAATGGGTGTCTTCAACTGAAGGTACAGCAACTATTTCAGGAAGTGGAACCGTACTTTACACGCCAGCTGATCCTTGTATGGGTGATGGTATTGATACAGTAATGTACGCTATCGTTGATAACGGTACTCCACCATTGTGTGATACTGGTATCTTAATAGTTACATACAGCGCTGCTGATTATCCAGATAGTTGTTCTCCAGTATTAGCTGGTGACGGTATTGATGAGTGTGCTGAATTTAGCAGATCATGTGAATCAGGTGACAATCCTTCTTTCACTATCGATCTAGGAGATTCTCCAACAACATACTCTGGTGCTCCTACTTGGACGGTAACATCATTACCTGCAAGTGGAACTGTAATAAACAACAATGACGGTACGTTTACTTATACTCCACCAAGCTCTAGCTTTATGGGTCAAGTGAACTTTATTGTTGAATTGTGTGATGAAACAGGATTATGTGTTTCTGATACGGTTTGCATAGATGTTGATTGTGGATTTATGATACCTGATGTTATTACACCTAACGGTGATGGTGATAACGATAACTGGATGATCCCAGGTATTACTGAATTTGCTAACAACGAAATCAAAATCTTCAACAGATGGGGTGATGAAGTATTCGCTGCAGAAGGTTACAACAATAGTTCTATCGTATGGGAAGGTACTTATGATAAAACAGATGAAATGTTACCAGACGGAACTTACTACTATGTATTAGTTCTTGATAAAGATGATGCTACTGAAGAGGGCAACAGATTTGCTGGATTTATAACATTATTCAGATAATAATTTCAATGGTGAGTTTGCAAGCAATTGCAAACTCACTATTTTTAAAAAATAAACGAACAACATCAAATACATAAACTTTAACAAAATGAAAACATTTAATAAGTTATTCCTTGCAGTTTTAATGGTGATTCCTATGTCGCTATTTGCTCAGCAAGATTATCAATTCACCCAATTTAACTTTAACAAGTTAGCTATTAACCCAGCTTACGCTGGTAGTCGTGACGTGTTAAGTTTAACAGCTCTATACAGAGACCAATGGTCTGGTTTTGATGGTGCTCCTAAAACTTTTTCTATTAATGGACATACTCCTTTAGCTAAAGACAAAGTTGGTTTAGGTTTACATGTATTTAATGATAGATTAGGTATAGCGAGCAATACGGGTGCATATATTACTTACGCTTATCGTATAAGAATGGACAATAAAGATGTCTTAAGCTTAGGTTTACAAACAGGTATACTTGCGCTTAAGCAGAATTATACTAAACTAAATCCTATAGATCCAGATGATGCAAATTTGCAAGCAGACGTATCTAACGTATTTGGTAATGCCGGTGTAGGGGCATATTACTATGGAAAAAATTACTATTTAGGCTTATCAGTCCCTCATTTGGTGAAGAATCAATTGAACGATACACCAATTGCAGGTTCAGATGTGGCTACATTATACCGTCACGTTTACGCAATGGGTGGTTATGTATTTGATATTGCAAGTGATGTAAAATTAAGGCCTAGTGTGTTGGTTAAACATGCAGGTTTAGGTAATGATGAAGTAGGTATTCCTTTAGATGTAGATTTTAACCTTGCTACACTTTTATTTGATAAATTATGGTTAGGAGTTGCTTATAGATTAGATGATTCATTTGATGCAATGATTGAGTATATAATTGACGAACGTTTCATGATTGGTTATGCTTACGACCACACTTTAACTGAATTAAATAGTTACCACAATGGTTCACACGAGATAATGTTAAGGTATGAGTTTAACCAAAAGCCTAAAAAGCATGTTACTCCACGTTACATCAAATATTTCTAAGAACAACCAATCAATCAACCAAATTTTAATAAAGACTAAACACAATTGAGCATGAAACTTATGAAGTTAACACTAAGTGTTCTTACAGCTATATTAATTTGTTCTTCCGTTTTCGCAACAAATGAAGGAAAAATTGAACAAGCAAATAAAAAATACAATGATCTTCAATTCACAGAGGCTGCCAAACTTCTGGAATCGGCATTATTGGTTTCTGACAATCCTATGGCTAAAATGAAGCTTGCAGATTGTTACAGATTAACAAACAATTATAAAAAGGCAGAACAATGGTATAAAGAGGTAATTAACCTTGGAGAAAGTAAGCCAATGCATAAATTATATTACGCACAGGCGCTAATGTCTAATGGTAAGTATGCAGAAGCTACAGCTTGGTTAGAGCAATATACTGCTGAAATGCCTAGCGATAAAAGAGGTGGTTCTCTATTAGAGGGACTTAAAAATATGACTGCAATGGATAATCAGGCAGCTGGTTACAAATTGGAGCATATGCCATTTAACTCGGCAGTTAGTGATTTTGGTGCAGCATTTTATAAAGATGGTTTGATTTTCGCTTCAGAGCGCGATTCAGCTAGCCCAATAAGATATACGCACGGCTGGACAGGTAATGCTTTTTTAAACATGTACAGTGTAGAGCCTCAAAGTGATGATAATCAAAACTGGAGCAACCCTACTAAAATGTTAGGTAAGATTAACAAACAGTTTCATGAAGGGCCAGGTGAGTTCGCAAATGAGTTTAACGACTTATATTTCACAAGAAGTAACTACAGAAAAGGTTTTACAGGTGCTTTTAGTTCTCCTACATCAGTTGGAAGAAGTTCAGAAAACATTGTAAAACTTAAAATATTTAAAGCTTCTATGGGAGATTTTGGTGCTTGGAATATAGTTTCAGAGTTTCCTTATAATAATGATGAGTATTCAGTAGGACATCCTACAGTAGATGCAAGTGGTACCAAAATGTATTTCTCTTCAGATATGCCAGGTGGTTATGGTGAAGTTGATTTATATGTTTCAGAATACAACGGTTCAAGTTGGGGACAGCCTATGAACTTAGGGCCAGAAATTAATACAGAAGGTGATGAAATGTTCCCATTTATACATGATGATGGTACATTGTATTTCGCATCTGATGGGCACCCTGGTTATGGTGGTTTAGATGTATATGCTGCGCAAGGAGAAGGAACAGGTTGGACTTCAGTAGAAAACTTAGGTCGTCCATTGAATTCATCTCGTGATGATTTCAATTTGATTTTCAATGATGATAATAGTAAAGGATTCGTTTCTTCAAATAGAGAAGGCGGTGCTGGTAGTGATGATATCTATTCAGTTATACCTTCATTTATTGTTATGGAAGGTATCGTTGTTGATGCTGTAACAGACGAGCCTATTACAAACGCTGACGTTAATTTGTCAGATGGTATTACAACTATCGGTAAATCAATGAGTAGTGAAAAAGGCATGTTTAGGTTTAAAATTGGACCAGACAAAAGTTATGCTACTAAAGCAAGTGCTGCAGGTTACAATGTTGGTAATGTAGAGTTTTCTACAACTGAGTTAACGGAAAACGTATTTGTTAAAATTCCATTGAAGAAAGCAGTAGTTCAATCATTACTTGCAAAAGGAATAGTAGTAGATAAATCTACAGGTTCACCAATAAACAATGCAAATGTAGTTGTTGTAAGTAAGTGTTCAGGCGCTGAAACTCAATTGCTAACAGGCAGTGATGGAAGATTTGAAATGGCTTTAGATCCTGATTGCGAGTATGAGGTTGTTGCTTCAAAGGCTGATTATTTAAGAGATGTTTACACTTTCAATACTTACGGTAAAACTAAGGGTGATGTGTTTGCAACCTTAAGACTGCAAAACTTTGCAATTGGTCAATCAATTGAGATTAGAGACATTTATTATGATTTTAACAAAGCATCTATACGTTCTGATGCGGTTTCAAGATTAAATGAATTATTAAACTTAATTAGAGAAAATCCTGAGTATATCGTAGAGATAGGTTCTCATACTGATTCAAGAGGTTCAGATACTTACAATCAAGATTTATCTCAAAGAAGAGCACAATCAGTTGTTGCTTGGTTAATTAGTAATGGCATTAGTTCATCTAGTTTGCAGGCAAGAGGTTATGGAGAAACTTCTTTAAGAAATCGTTGTGCCAATGGTATAAAATGTGACGAACAAGAACATCAGGAAAATAGAAGAACAGAGTTTACTGTGAAAGGCTTAAATAAAACTTTCAAAAGTAAAGAGGATGTACTTTATAACCCAGGCGGTTACAAAGGCAGATAATAAATTATAATATTTATTTAAAGGGGATTGATTTATCAATCCCCTTTTTTGTTTCTTTGAGAACGCACATTTTGCTTAACTTTATATTCTATTCAAAACACTATCAATGCGTCATATATTATTCCGAAAAATCAAAGTCTTGCACATAATACTTCTCATGGCAGGAAGCTTTCTATTTGTAATTCCTGCTAACTCTCAATGTGTTAACCCCATTTCCGTTTCAATATTGGTCAATTCAGAGGTTTGTAATATTGCTAACAATACTTATTGTTTTGATTTTAACGTATTTGGAGGTGATACTACACCAATAGTTGTTAACTCATTTTTGGGAACATTGGTTGCCAATGGAGGAGGTAATTACACCGTATGTGGCATTCCAGCTGGTTTTCAAACCAATATAAATGCTACTGATGGTATATGTAATACCAACGCAGGTTTACCATTAGTGCCACCAAACTGTGTCTGTAATAATCCAATTGTTGTTAACGAAATCCCTGGTTCAGCAAATTGTTCTAACGATTCCCTCACTTATTCGTATAATATTATGGTAACAGGCGGAGACAATCCAATTAATATATCAACTAGCTTGGGTTCAGTAGTTTCTTTTGGAGGAGGAGGAGGGTTATATTCAATTGTTAATGTCCCTGTTAATAGCCAATTTGTGTTAAATATTGATGATGGTTTGGCTTGTTTTGCAGGTCCATTTACCTATCCAACAGCTGGTGCTCCAAGCTGCCAGGCCATACCAATGCTTAACGCGAATGATGATAATGTTACCACTAACGTTGCTGATTGTATAGATGTATCAGTGTTACTAAATGATAGCCCTGGTAACTCTATGTTTAACATTAACTCACTAGCTATTTTAGGCAGTCCAATAAGTGGAACTGCTGTGGTAAACACTGCAAGTAGCATAATAACTTATTGCCCTAATCCAAACCTGTTAACTTCCGATATATTAACATATGAAATTTGTGATACTGAAACCCCTGCAAATTGTACGAACGCTCATGTAATTATCGATATAAACCAATGTCCTTCTACTGGGCATGATGTGGCAAACACAACAATTAATACAGCTGTAATGGTTTCTGTGTTGGCCAATGATTTAGACTTTGATGGCGCCATAGTTATCAGTTCATTGGTCATAAAGTCAATGCCCGCTAATGGAACAGTAACTGTCAATACTTCATTAGGTGTGGTAAATTATATGCCTAATGTTGGTTTTAATGGTTCAGATGGTTTTTCATACGAAATTTGCGATAACAATGGTTGCTGTGTTGAAGAAATAGTAAACGTAAATGTTGCATGTCCTTCAATTCCAACAGCAGGAGACAATACATATACATCACCAGAGGATATGCAAATTAATATGGCCGTACTTAGCAATGACGTAACTGGGGGTAGTGGTTTAAATATGGCCTCATTAGCTATAGTGTTAAGTCCAACTAATGGAATAGCAACTCCTACAATGTTAGGAAATATTGCATACATGCCAAATGCTGACTTTTTTGGCGTTGAAGTCTTAAAATACTCCATTTGCGATAACAATGGTTGCTGTGATATTGCAAAAGTTGAAATAACAGTAACTGATGTTAATGATTTGCCCATATTAAACGTAGATACTATTATAACCAATGCAAATACCACTGCCAGTACTCAAGTTTTAACCAACGATACAGATAAGGATGGCAGCTTAATTTTGAGCACGTTGGCTCTATTTTCGGGTCCATCAAATGGGGTAGCAACTATTAGCAATATGGGTATAGCTACATATACACCAAATACAGATTTTTGTGGAGTTGATGAATTTGAATATGAGCTTTGTGATAATGATGGGGGTTGTTCAACCCAAAAAGTGGTTGTTTCGGTAATATGCCCACCAGAAAGTTTAGAAGCTGTTGATGACAATTTTACCACTAATGAAGATATTGCCATCACAATTCAAGTTTTAGATAATGATTTACCTGGTAATAGTCCAATTGATATAACTTGTATTAAAATTATCGATAATGTTGCTAATGGTACATTATCGTTGGATACTGCTACAGGAAAAATAACCTATACACCTAGCCTTAACTATTTTGGCAACGATTGTTTTTTGTATAGTGTATGTGATGCGGTTGGTTTTGTAGATACTGCTGAAGCATGTATTAAAGTGATAGAAGTTGATGATGTTGTTGCTTTAGACGATAATTACAATTCTCAACCTAATAGAACTATCGTGATTGACCCAATAAAAAATGACACTATACCTTGCGATACTCCACTACTAAGTATTCAAACAAATCCAACCTTTGGCAGTTTGGTAATAAATCCTGATAACACCATAGCATTTATAGCAGGACCAAATGCGGAAGAAGATTGCTTTGTTTATAGAGTTTGTTGCGATAATACTTGCGATACGGCAAAGGTTTGCATTGATGTAAGCACAGGTGTAACCATACCAACAGGCTTTTCGCCAAATAATGATGGTATAAATGACTTTTTTGAAGTTGTAGGTATTGAGTTTTATGAAGACAATAGACTTGAAGTGTTTAATAGGTGGGGAAATCTAGTTTACGAGAAAGAGAAGTATGATAATACTTGGAATGGAATTTATCAAGAAAATTCAGCAGACTTAGCTGATGGAACTTACTTTTTTGTATTAATTCTTGATGTAAATAACTCAGAAGAAGAAAATAATTTGTTTAAAGGACCTTTAACTATTCACAGATGAAAATATTAAATACTAGACTCTTAATTGCTGCGGTAGTTTTACTTGTAATATCCACTATAGGATTTGCTCAACAAGAAGTTCAACATACCCAATATTTATACAATAAATCGGTATTCAATCCTGCATATGCTGGCAGCAGAGATGTATTGTCAACAGCATTGGTCTATCGTAATCAATGGGTTAAAATGGAAGGTGCACCAGTAACGGCATCCGTTTCTGCACACAGTCCATTGAGAAAGGCAAATATGGCATTGGGGTTTTCTTATGTATATGATAAATTAGGTTTAACCAATACAAACTCATTTAATATTCAGTACGCTTACCATATTCCGGTTGAAAGTAACAAGCTTTCATTAGGCTTGCAAACAGGAGTAAGATCTTACTCTAATGAGCTAACTCAAGCAGTTTTAATTGATGAAAGTGACCCTGCATTTCAACAAGATGTAAATAATAATTGGACACCAAACTTTGGATTAGGAGCATACTATTACAGCAATACATATTTTATCGGTTTGTCAATGCCTAACATACTTGCATCAAAATTAGATTATAGGGATGATGGCTTAGCTAAAAGACAAAACCATTTGTACGCCATGGCGGGCTATGTATTTGAGTTAAGCCAATCAATAAAGTTTAGGCCAACCATTTTGCTTAAACAAACGGCCAACGCTCCTTTGCAAGCTGATGTTAACTTAAGTTTTTATCTAATGAATACTTTATGGTTAGGTTTTGGTTTGCGCACCTCCGACTCGTTTAACTTTATGTTAATGTATCAAATAGACCCTGCATTTAGGTTGGGTTACTCTTATGATTTATCTACGTCTCAATACCGAAAGGCCATTTCTGGTAGCCATGAATTTATGGTGGGTTATGAACTTAATTTTGAATCAGACAATATTGTGTCACCAAGATTGTTTTAATAAAGCATGAAACGAATATTATTTAGCGTATTTATTATATTAACTTGCTTAACAAGTGTTTGTTACAGCCAAGATGAATCTATAGAAAAAGCTAATGAGTTGTATGAAAATTTGGCTTATGCAGAAGCCATTCCCATCTACAACTATTACTATGAACAAGGAGATATCTCAGTTGTACCAAATTTGGCTGATTGCTATGATAAATTAGATGATTTATTCAATGCAGTTGATTTGTACAACCAATTGGTAAACTCGGAGTATGTTGAGCCTAAAGATCAATTGAGATATGGGATGTTGTTAATGGAGTTTCAGCAATATGCGGAGGCGAAAAATTGGTTAACTAAATATGCTGATTCAAATCCAGGTGATGTTCGGGCACAAAATTTAATAGAAGCTTGTAATAAAATTTACAGCGACTTTCCTAATAACAATGCTGTCGAAATTGAGCGATTGCCAATGCCGGTAAACTCTAATAAATCTGAAATGGGAACAGCTGTTTTCAAAAATGGATTTATTTTTTCCTCAGATAGAGATTCGCTCGTATTAAACAATAAATCAAAAAGCACTAATAGGCAATTTTATGATTTATATTTTGCTTCAAAGTCAAAAAACAAATGGTCTTCACCAACTAAAATTAAAGGTGCCAATACGGTAACTCGTTTTCATGAGGGGCCAATCGCATTGTTTAACAATGAAACTGAAATGTACTTTACTCGCAACAATTATGAAGAAGAACGCTTTTCGATATTTGGAAAAAGAGGGTACGATAAAAATGGAGTAACAAGACTAAAAATATATCATGCACGTTTAAAATCGGGTAAGTGGGTTACTACCGATAAGTTACCTTTTAATAATAATGAATATTCTGTGGCACATCCTGCAACTAATAATGCAGGTGATGTTGTTTACTTCTCTTCAGATAAGGAAGGTGGTTTTGGGGGATTGGATTTATATAAAATAGAATTTGACGGAAGCAATTGGTCGCAACCTAAAAATATGGGTGCTAAAGTAAATACTGAGGGAAATGAGGTTTTTCCTTATTACCATAATGAAGAAGATCGTTTATACTTTTCATCTGATGGTCATGTGGGTATTGGGGGAGCTGATATTTTTATGATTGAAGATGAAGAAGTACTTCATTTAGGAAGACCGATAAATAGTGCTGGAGATGATTTTGGAATTTCCTTTAGTGCAGATAAGTCTTTTGGCTTTTTTACCAGTAATCGCTCGCAGAGAACTAATGGTGATGATGATATATATTACTTCACAAATACCAAAACTATTGAGGTTAAACCTCTTGCAATTGCAGTAGTGCCGCCAAAAGCTACCACTGTAAATAAAAAGAATGAACCAGTAAAAACAGCAGCGGCCGTTAAGGTCCCTAAAATTGAAGTGCAGCCTACAGCTTGCCAAATAAAAGGAGTGTTGTTGGATGTTAATAATCAACCTGCACTAAACGGCTATGTAAGTCTGCAACCTGATGGTATTGGCAAAAAGGAATGGAAAGAAGTTGATGAAAGTGGAGCATTTCAGTTTGAAACATGGTCAAACTTAACATATACGTTAAGCTGTGGTCTCACAAAATCTGCAATGGAAACAACGCGAATAATAGAAAATTCATGTTTGGATAAAGAGTATGAAATGACTTTACTCTCAGCTAACAAAAAGCCAGAGATAATTGCACTGAAGGTTATAGATAAACCAGTGGTAAAGAAACCAGAAGTTAAAAAGCCGATAATTATAAAGGAAAAGCCTGTTGTGGTTGCCAAGGTTCCTGCAGTTAAAAAACCAGTAGTTAAAAAAGAAAGGCCTGTTGAAGTTGCTAAGGTGCCAGTAGTAAAAAAACCAAAGATTAAGGCAACAGTAAAGAAGAAAAAACCTATCGTTGTTGCAAAAGTACCTGTTATACCTAAACCTACTGTGGTTGCCAAAGTGCCTGCGGTAAGTAAGCCTAAAGTTAAACCTAGTGTTACATCACAGGTTGTTAAGCCAATTGTAAAATGCAGATTGTCCGTAAAGGTGTTAGATGCAAATGACGCTCCGGCTGAAAAAACATTTGTAACCTTATTGAATGATAAAACGGGGGTTTCAAAGCAAGTAAAAACTGATTTGAACGGATACTTTTTGTTTGATATATTTTCTAATGCTACCTATCGAGTTACTGCAAGTAGAAACGTATATTCAGCGGAAGTGACAGAAAGCATAACAAATGCTTGTGAAGTAGCTGGTGAAAACAATACAGTGCAGCTAAAGCTAAGGTCTAAAAACCCTGAGCAACCAATTGTAGCTAACCCTGTAAAAGTAACAAAGCGACCAGTAGTCATTTCTAAACCAAAAACGCTTGATGAGAAGGTGGTTGAGGCTATTAAAAAGAAAGAACCAATTGTTATTGCAAAGGAAGATTGGACAGAAGTTGTTATCAATAAAAAAGACAAGCCGATAATTGTAAAAAACACCGCAAAACCTGCGGCTAAAAGTTTTGTTAAAAAACTCTATTGGCCCAACAATGAATATTTGTTGGATGATGAAGCTAAAGTTGCTTTAAATGAAGTGGTTGATGAGATGTTGTTTAATCCTATTGCTAAATTAAGCTTAACTGCATATACACCAGCAGGCCAAGATGAAGTAGTAGCCAAAAGAAGAACAGGCATCATTATTCAGCACTTATTGGAAAAGGGAATTTCTTTTGACCGAGTAGAGCGAAAGCTGGAATCATCAAATGTCTCGTTTTCCAATTGCGGCAATGATTTTGACTGCATTGAAGAGCAAAGAAAGGTTAGCTCTAGAACGGAGATTCAAATAAAATAACCCGTGCAAATTTTTTACTCATCACCCAATGCTTTTGGCGTTCTAAAAGATGATGAGGCCATACATTGCCACAAAGTTTTAAGAAAAACCATTGGTGATCAAATCCATATTATGGATGGCATTGGATCAATGTTCCTTTCAGAAATAACGGGTACTAAGAAAAATGAAATTTCCTTTAAAGTATTGGAAGAAGAAAAAGCACCTGAGCCAAAATACCATTTACACATTGCCATTGCCCCTACCAAAAACATTAATAGGTTGGAGTTTTTCTTAGAAAAAGTCACAGAAATCGGTGTAAATGAAATTTCATTGATAAAGTGCTTTAACTCGGAGCGTAAGTTGGTAAAGGAAGATAGGCTAAGAAAAGTGATCTTATCGGCTGCTAAGCAGTCTAAAACCGCTTATTTACCAATATTAAACGAATTGCAACCCCTTAATAAGTTTGTAAAAGGTAATTTTAGTGAAAGCAATAAGGTTATTGCTAATTACCAAAAGGAGCAAAAACACTTAAAACAAACTATTTCGAGTAACAATGCGTTTACCATTTGTATTGGTCCTGAAGGTGATTTTTCGGCACAAGAGTTAAAACTTGCTAAAGAAAATGGATTTGAAACGTACAATTTGAGTGAAAAAAGATTGAGAGTAGAAACTGCAGGCATAGTAGCTTGCAATATCATAAATTTAATGTATGAATAAGTATTTGTTGGTTGTTGTAATTGGATTATTGTGCTTTTCATTTAAGCCAAAAGCTGCCGACCAAGATGAGCTAAAACTAGGCTTACTTAAATATAAGGGTGGGGGAGACTGGTATGCCAACCCAACTGCCTTGCCAAATTTAGCCAAGTTTTGTAATAAAAATTTGGGAACAAATTTTTCTGATGAACCAGAAACAGTAGAAGTTGGAAGTCCTGAATTATTCAATTTTCCATTTGTGCACATGACTGGCCATGGCAATGTTGTTTTAAATAATGATGATGCAGAAAACTTAAGAAATTACTTATTAGCTGGAGGGTTTTTACATGTAGATGATAACTATGGCATGGACAAATTTGTTAGGCCCATGTTTAAGCAGTTGTTTCCTGAGCAAGAGTTGATTGAACTGCCTTTTGCACATGAGGTATATCAGCAACCATACGAGTTTAAAAATGGCTTACCTAAAATTCATAAACATGATGAAGCTCCGGCCCAAGGTTTGGGGATAATCATTGAAGGACGCTTAGTTGTGTTTTACAGCTTTGAAAGCGATTTAGGTGATGGCTGGGAAGACATTGCCGTTCACAAAGACCCTGAAAGCGTAAGGCAAAAAGCCTTAAAAATGGGTGCCAATATTGTGCAGTACGCTTTTACGCAATAGTTAGCTAAAACTTAGGACTGTACAATACTCTATTCTGCTTTAACTGTACATTTCTATTTTTTGGATATTTAATAGAATATACCAAATCAATATTTCTGGTTTCACCAGGTTTTAAATCCATTTTCCAAGTAACAATCCCCGAAATATCGTTAAGCATTCCCTTGCTCACTTCTTCTACATCTACTGAAATAGAGTTGTCTGTGCTTATAGGAATTTGATCTTGTATCTCAATTTGAACTTTCTGATTGTTGTTGTTCTTCACCGAAATGCGATAATGTAGCGTTTCTTTTTTATTGCTACCAAATGTTTTAACACTGCTAAATTGCTTTTGCTTGTCGCGCCTAACTTGTATATTTTGGTCGCGTCCTAATGATAATGAAATGGTATCATCTAAACTATTGGTATAAATATATGACTTACCCAAAAATGCATTGTTGTGATAAATGTTTGCTTCTCCTTCAACCAAATTCAATTCAGTCCAACCAGTAACATTGGCTAAAAGAAACGCACCATTTTTAATTTTTGGCGCTGTAAAGTGTGTAAAGTCTGCTTCTAACTTATAGTCTTCAATTTCAATTAAATAAGGCTTGGCATCAGCTTTTATGCTGTACTTTTCTTTAATATCAAATTCAGCACTTAATTGATCAACTTCAATCTCTTGCATGGTAATTTGCTTGCCACCACTTTGTTGTACTGTTGATCCTCTCCAGTTATCCAAACCATAACCCATGGAGCTTTGCTGTTGTGCTGAGTTTAAAACAGACTTGTTACTTACGTTAACCAAGCCTTGATTGTATCCCAACTCCCATTTTTTCAATTCAGGTTTGGTTGCATTTTCAAAGGGATCGGCTGTACTTAATTTAATGGGTAGGTTAATCCAATCTATACCAGAATTGTTAAATGCTTTGGCTCTATATTTTAACTGAATGGTACTGTTAATGTTTTCTGAAACAATGTCATAGGTAGGTGCCCAACCTGCGCTCTGTACTAGGTGCCTAATTTTAAAATTATGATTGCCATTGCGTTTAACCATAACATCAACCCAAACTTCAGTTTTATTAGGATTAATGTTGCCGTTTAGCTCGTCAAACTGCTGTTTAAATTTGTTATAAGTTTCTAGGTTCTTTTGTAAATCAATTCTGTTAGTATACATTAAGTCATCAACTTCTTTTAATCTGCTTCTATAAAAATCTGCCATTTCTCTTAATTGAGTTGCAGTAAGACCAGTATTTGCTCCTGAAATTACTTGATTGGCTATAATCATGTTTCGTTCGGCTTGCAATGCATTAACAGTGTGCTGTGTTTGCGACCATTTAAACTGAGCATCATCTAATTGCGTTTTTAATGCGGTAAGTTCTGAAGTAGATTTTTCATCAGCCAAAAAATTATATTTTTCGGTAATAGATAAAATCGTTAGTCCATCAGAAGGAATAATATTCATGCTTCCTTTTTGCATATCTGGCGATATGCCTTTAAATTTTAGCAAATGCTGACCACCGCTCAAATTGATATTTGCAGTTCTGTTTACTTCAGCACCTTGTATATAAATGGTAACATTCTCAATTTTACTTTCAAGGTCATGCTCTTCAGCGAACAAAACAG
>Ga0209828_1002787_pt1 | contig 14038 bp, 8 predicted proteins | sample MaitaG_FD_187429 | JGI IMG/M metagenome (GOLD analysis project Ga0209828, IMG submission 187429) | Marine algal microbial communities from Maine, USA - Maine_Asex2 metaG (SPAdes) (version 2) | ecosystem: Host-associated > Algae > Red algae > Unclassified | place: Maine, USA | collected 2015-01-05 | reverse complement strand
TGCTTTGTAGAATTTTAGCAATCTCTATGCCTTCGGTAATCGTGTTGGCCCCTTCTTTACCGTCAGTTTGACTGTACTTGACCGTCACAGCCATATCATCGCCAACAGCGTCCAAAACTTTCGACAGAACCTCAGCGGGGAATTTCATGCGTTTCTGGATCGTGCCGCCATATTCATCTTTGCGAGTATTATAAAGCGGCGTGATAAATTGCGCGAGGAGATAGCCGTGGCCCATATGGATTTCCACAGCGTCAAACCCCGCCTCTTTCGCGTGAAGAGCTGCGCTGACAAATTCATCGGCAATCGCGTCCATCTCACTGCGGCCCATTTTTGTTTTCAAATAACGTCCGGTCATCACGCCAAATTTATTAAATCCGCCATTGGCCGAAATTGGTTTCATGGAGGAAAAATCTTTAGGCAAAAATGTGAAAGCCCCCGCATGGGTGATTTGGGCTTGAGCTGCCGCGCCATTTTTATGTACGCTGTCAGTGAGAACTTTGAAATCTGCGACCGTGTCCGCGCTAAGGTGGGCTTGGTCAACGAAGGTCTGCCCATCTTTGGACGTGGCGCAATAAGCAACAGTCGTCATCGCCGACCCGCCTTCAGCGATGTTCTCGTGAAATTTCGCCAGGCCTTTGGAAATCACGCCGTTTTTGCACATGCCTTCGTTGGTCGCCGCTTTGATAAAGCGGTTGCGGAGTGTAAGAGGGCCGATAGTTAGCGGCGTAAAGGCTTTGGCAGTATTCGTCATATGCGAAGTTTTTAGCACATATTTTTACGATTACACGTGATTTTTTCGATATATATGTCTAAGTGCGTAGTGAAAGTGTATATTAATTACGCATTGAGAGTAGAGTTGTTTCGATGAACACAGACAAAACGCCGAATTCCCGCAGTTATGCCTGGTTCGTCCTTGTGATGATGGTGCTACTATATTTCATCAACTACGCTGATCGCATGCTCGCCAGCGCATTATTGGAAAAAATTAAAGCGACCTATCAGGTCTCTGACCTCTATATGGGATTTGTTATTGGCCCGGCATTTGCTTTTGTATACTGCGTCGCAGCCATCCCCATAGCGCGGCTTGCCGATAAACATAACCGGGTGAGGATTATTTCTATCGGGGCTGTGGTCTGGAGCTTATTTACAATGGTGTCAGGCCTTGCGAAAACGCCGGAAATTTTTGCTCTATCAAGGTTTGGTGTGGGTATTGGCGAAGCCTGCTTCTTAGCGCCGGCTTACTCTTTGCTGGCCGATTATTTTCCGCCCAAAAGACGCGCTTTGGCTTTCGCATTTATGAATTTGGGCGTCTATTTCGGCGGTGCTTTCGGCCAGATTGCAGGCACTGCTTTCGCAGCGGCTTTTGATTGGCAAACGACATTTCTGTGGCTGGGTGGCCCTGGAATTTTATTGGCGGGACTTACCTTGCTTTTCGTGAAAGAACCTCAGCGTGGGCGTCTTGATGCGGACAGTGATCAACCAAAAGTCTATATGAGTTTTGGCAAAGTCTTTAAAATATTGATGGGGACGTCCACATTTAAATACCTGATCATAGCTGCGAGCCTGGGCGGATTTTCAACAATCGCTTTCGGAAGCTGGGCCGTGGCTATGTTTGAACGTATCTTTGACATCTCCAATCAATCCGCGGGCGCGCGTTATGGTACAGCCGCGTTGTTGGCCGGCGTAGTAGGCGTTTTGCTGATGGGCTTTTTATGCGATCTTCTCTCGAATAAGAATGCACGCGCGCCGTATATATTATCTGCGACAGGACTTTTTGCCTTTACGATTATCACGATTGGTATGTGTTTCGCCGAGGATGTTGGCTTTGCCACTTTACTTGTTTACCCGGCAAGTCTTTTGGGAGCTGGATGGGTGGTGGCGCTCTACGCGGGACTCCAGGATTTATTGCCAGCGGAAATCAGGGCGACAGGCACGTCGATTTTTGCTTTCCCGTTGACATTTGCGGGCTTGGTCTTGGGCGTTCTAGTCGTGGGCTTGGTCAATGATTATTTAGAGGCTCAATACGGCGCTGATGCCATACGGTACTCAATGGCCCTAACATTAACCGCGGCTATTCCCGCCGCCTGGTGTGTCTTTCGGGCCGGTAAGACTGCCGATATAGACCGGCAGTCTCTAGCGGATCGGTTTAGCTAAAACTCAACACCAAGCGTCACACCGTAAGTACGGGGATTGCCAAAATAACCATTTGTCAGCCCGCCAAAGCCAGGGCCAAAATCAATGAAGTTGCTGACGTATTCGTGGTCCGTCAAGTTTTTGCCCCAGACGGCCAGTTCCACCCCCTCACCCACAAGCGGGATGTCTGTCCAAGCGAGGCGCGCGTCGAATAAAGTCCGCGAGTCCGCTTCGGAATTAAACGCAGTTTGCGGATCGCCGGGCACCGTTGAAAACGGGAACGTATAATAGCGCGAGGTGTGGTTCATGTCCCCGGTCAGCGTTAAGCCGCCCCAATTGCCCTCGACAACATCCCAATCAAATCCGGCAGAAAACGTGTTTTCGGGAGCGTGCGGGAAGGCCCGCTCATCCGCGACGTCGCGGCCAAATTCGATGAACTCTTTATACTCCGTGTTCAGATACCCAAAGCTCGAGCGCAGCAGGAAGTCATCCGAAAGTTGGAAGAGGCCTTCGATTTCAAAACCGGCAATATTGGCTCGGCCCGCATTGCGAACATCAGACCCAGCCGCCCCGTCCGCCGTAAAGACCGAGAGCTGCATATCTTTGTGCTTATTAAAGAACGCGGCTGCGTTGAGCTGTATGCGGTTATCGGCAAAGCGGGATTTAAACCCGACCTCAAAGGAGTCGACGATTTCAGAATCGTACGGGCGTAGTGTTTCCGCAACCGTTCCAGCTTCGCCGTTAAACCCGCCACTTTTAAAACCCTTCGCATATTTGGCATAAGCGCTGGCTGAATCAGAGAAGGCGTAATCGACGACGACTTGCGGAGACAGATTACTAAATGACTCTTCGCCCGTGGTGCCGACGGGGATGAGCGGCGTGCCCGCAGGCAGGATAAAACCGCCCCCAACGTCAAGCGGAGCTAGAGTGATATTGCTGCGCTCGATAGTCTTGGTTTCGTCCGTGTAGCGCAGGCCCCCCGTAAGGGTAAGCGCGTCGGTAACGGAGAAATCAACCTGACCATAAGCCGCATAAGCGTCGGTGGTAAATCCGTACTGACTATCAAATACGCTCGCGCCGCCAAAGAAGCTTTGCGGATTTTTCGTGTAACCGTCATCCGTAAAAAAGTAAGCGCCGAGGGCGTAATTTATACGGTCACTTCCGCCGGTCAGCTGTAGCTCTTGCGAAAAGCTGTCGTAATCGGAGACGCGCTGCGTAGCGGCAAGCGGCAAGGGCGAACCGTCAAGGTCAAGCGCGTCATCCCAGTCCATTTTCCGGTATGACGTGATGGATTTCAGCTCGCCGAAACCCGTCTCGAGGCTCGCTGTCAGGTTATGACCCTGAACTTTGCTGCGCTCAAATAAAGGACCGTCTATTGTGCCGCTCGTCTGGCGGTCCGCATTTGTATACAGGTCGAGCGGGAAGCCGAAGAACTGCCCGGGTGCGCCGGGGAAGCCGAGATAAGCAGGTGAAGCCGGATCGAAAATATTCCCGTCACTGACGCTTACGGTTTGCGCGAAGGTCGCCGCGTTGTCGGCGTCGCTGTAATCATAGGTGTAATCAAATGTCAGATTGCTCGTCACGTCCGCGCTCAGCGCGACTAGAAAGCTCTGCTTGTCGACGCTTTGGAATTCAGTCGTCGAGAGCGGCCCGGCGGCTAAAACGCCGGGGAAGGGATTAGGGACGCCGTCAACAAAGCCGTCGCGTTTTTCAATCAGGCCGGACACTTTCGCTTTAATTGGGCCCAGCGCTGGCAGGTTGACCGACGCTTTAAGCATGCGCTGATTATAGTTGCCGTATCCGGCTTTAGCCTTGCCGCCAAATTCGCCCGTTGGTTTTGCTGTGATTACATTGACCGCGCCGCCCAGCGTATTGCGTCCGTATAACGTGCCTTGAGGTCCGCGCAGAACTTCGAGCCGCTCGATATCGCCGACATCAAAAATAGCGCCTTGAGTTTTACCAATATAAGATCCGTTAAGATAGATCCCGACTGTGGGTTCCCATGTCAGGGCCGGGTTAATCGTGACGCCGCCGCGAATAGAGATTTGCGCGGATGTTGTATTGCCGGGCGTATTTTCGATTTTCACGTTTGGCGCGAGGCTGGAGAGGGACTTAATATCCGTAATATTCCGGCTTTCGATAAAATCTGCATCCACCGCCGTAACCGCAATCGGGACATCTTGAATGCTCTGTTCGCGCTTTTGAGCTGTGACGACAATCTCGTCAAGTTGAGCATAGGCAGGGGTGGCCGCAGTAGTTGCGGCAGTAAGTATAGCTGTTCCGCACAGCAGGGTATATTTCGTCATAGTTATCTCTCCGGGGGTTGAGTTTAGAAGCTGTAAGATCCTCCATTTGCGACAAGGACAGAGCCAGTCACGAAAGAGGCATCATCGGACAAAAGGTAAGAGACTGCGGACGCGACCTCGCTAGGTTCCGCCATGCGGCCGAGGGGGACTGAGGCTTCCATGCTGGTAATCCATTCCTGCGGGAGGCCGTGCATGATCGGCGTGTTGGTCGGGCCAGGGGCCACGGCGTTGACACGAATGCCTCGCGGGGCAAGTTCTCTTGCGAGCTGACGTGACAACCCGATAAGAGCGGATTTAGACGTTACATAATGCGGCGAGCCTTCGCCCGATTGCGCCGAGGTTGATGAGATGTTTACGATGGAGCCTGCATTGTCGTCTTCAGCCATTATGCGTACGGCTTCGCGGCACACATAGAACGCGCCGTTGAGGTTGACAGCCATAACACTCGCCCAGCCTTCATCTCCCATATGCATGAGATGATCGACATGAGTATCGGAGGTGCCGTCTTTTGCGATTTCGGCGTCGCGCTTTTTCATGCCCGCATAAAATTTGTCAGAGCCGTCGCCAGCGGCTTGACCGATGCCGGCATTATTGACGGCAAAATCGAGGTGCCCGAATTCTTTGCGAGCTTGGCGGATAGCGGCAATAACAGAGGCGCTATCGCTAACATTTGTTTTAATCGCGAGGTGCTCACCGGGAAGGTCTGCGATGAGCTTCTCCGCTTGCTCTACCTTTAAATCGAGCGCGGCAACGCGGCAGCCCTCATTGGCAAGACGCGTGACAATCGCCGCGCCAATGCCTTGGCCCGCACCCGTGACAATCGCCGTTTTACTAGAAAAAGTCCTCATATCACATTCTCTCTATTGCTGCTTTTATAAAGCAGAGCCCATTTACTTATTAATCCCCTTCATAATTAGTCCTGAATAACGCTCAGAATAAGGGGGAAGCTGAATCAGGAAATCCCTGAAACGGTCGAGCGGTTGGTGGACGACGGAGCGTTCATTCGACAGCGACCGAAAGCCTTCATAGCCGCCAATTCGCCCCATGCCTGACGGGCCTATCCCTCCAAACGGCAGGCGCGGATTAGTGCCAGATTGAATGCAATTATTATTGACGACCGCAGAACCGGACGATGTGTTTGTCAGGAAGTATTCAATATTCTCATCATTCGTTGAGTAGATATATAGGGCGAGCGAATTTGTGCGCGGCGCAATAAGGTCCAGCACCTCTTCGCGGTTTTTATACCCGAGCACGCACATGACAGGTCCGAAGACTTCTTCCCGCATGATCTCCATATCTTCAGTGACATCGGTCAGGATAGTGGGTTCGATATAAGTGTCTTTAACATCGACATCGCCGCCGCTAACGACTGTCGCACCTTTTTTTATGGCGTCATCCAAGAGGGCTTTGATACGTTTTGTGTGACGTTCATTAATGATGCGCGGGACGTAGGCGGATTTGTTTAAGCCTGTTTTTTCAGAATTATAAAGCTCATCAATTTTCTGACTTATCAGCTTCTGGAATTCGTCTTTGACGCTTTCATGGACAATCGCATAATCCGGCGCGATGCAAACTTGTCCCGCATTCATGACGCGGCCCCAGGCGAGTTTCGCCGCCGCGTTTTCCAGCTTGGCGGTCTCATCAATGATGACAGGATTTTTTCCGCCCATTTCAAGTGTGATGGAGGTAAGGTTGTCTGCCGCTGCTTTCATAACAATCTTTCCGACCGCCATTCCGCCTGTGTAATAAATGTGGTCAAATCGCTGGCTTAATAAATCTTGCGCGACGTCAACGCCGCCTTGAAAGACCTCGGCCTCATCAGTTGGGAAAACCTTATTGACAATCTCTTGTATTATTTGTGCGGACTGAGGCGCGAGCTCGGACGGTTTGATCGCCATAGAGTTTCCGGCGGCCACCGCAGCGACCATAGGCACGAAGCTTTCGGCTGTCGGCGCGTTATAAGCCGCCATGTTTAGGACAACGCCCTTGGACTGCCGGCGGATTTCACAGCGCTTGCCCATCGTCGCCAAAGAGTTTTTGACCTTTTCCGGTTTCATCCACTTCGCAAGATTCTTACAGACGAAATCTATTTCAGTTTTTAACATGACCAGTTCTGCGGCCATATCTAAATCATGTGTGCCGCGCTCCGCATGAGCCGCTTTGAATAAGTCTTCCTTACGGTCAGCGGTAGCGTCCCACAAAGCTGTGAGTTTCGCCGCTCGCTCCGACGCGCTAGTATTGCGGAGGCGGTGGGATGATGATCTTAGTTTTTCAATTTTTTGAGCGATCTCGGACATAGCTAGCCTTTATAGGGATGGATTTTTGAGACGCCCTGAAGAATTTTTTCAAATGTGCGTTCTGGTAAAATTTTATACATTGGCCCAAGCATCTTAACGTCTTTGCCAACTAGATAGGATGGCTTCCAATTTTTCTTCTCAAGCAGGCCTAGCACTTGGTCGACAACATCTTGGGGGTCATTGGCGGAGGTCTCGAGCATTTTTGGCATAACCTCTGTGGTGCCTTCTTTTAGATGTGGCCCATACACGTCGTTCATTTCTTGGCTGACTTCTTTCCAGATATTTTGCGTGGTCGCATATGGATCTGCCGTCATATGGGTCTTGACTGCGCCGGGCTCGACAGCAGTGACTTGAATGCCAAAGGGCGCAACTTCGTGCCGCAATGTTCGGGTTAATCCGACGACTGCGTGCTTGCTCATATTGTAAGCGCCGGAGCAGGCGGGGTTGGCTTTAACTGCGCCGGACGCGAAATTGATAATGCGTGAGGTAGGCGCGTTCTGACGTATCATCGGCAAGAAGGCTTGGCAGACGCGCCACGTTCCAAATGTGTTGACTTCAAAGGCGATACGGGCGTTCTCGATGTCTGCGCCTTCAATCACGCCGATACCACGATTAGCGATACCGGCATTATTTATAAGGAGATCTAGCCCCTTGCCCCCCAGGGCATTTTTGACTGTCGTCGCGCTGGCTGTGACAGACGCATCTGATGTCACATCTTGGTCGACTTTAGTGATGTTTGCATGATCGCCGAGCTCCGATGTATCAGCACCGGGCAGGACGCCTGCAAAAACAGTCCAGCCGCGTTCGGCTAATGTTTTGGCTTTGAGCGCGCCCATACCCATGGCTGCGCCTGTAATAAATGCTGATTTTTGTTCCGTCATCTTAGTCCCCGAGAGTTATTATTTTTGAGTTTCCGAACGCCGTTCAGAAATAGCGTAAACGTAGCAAGAGTCAATGCAGTTTTAGGTCTGTCAATACCGAGTGATTACGACTTTCCTATTATAGAGTGAGCAAAATTATCATTTATAATTATTATTAGCTGACGGCTTGAGAACCAGAATATGGGAGGAAAGCCATCTTCAAGAGAACTTAATGCAGGCGCAACTAGGTTATTGCAGATGCAAATAGATTGATGTAAAAGCAATTAAGTATCAGTGGTTTAGGTCTATTTTATCGACTTATTTACCATAATTTTTAAATCTAAATAAATGCACATTTCGTTTATTCATGCTCACAACACGTTGAGGCTGTGAGTGTGGTTGGGTCATCTTTTCAGCTTCTTATTTTTAATACCACTCGGTAGAAGGCCGGGGGTTTTGCTGGAGACTAAAATGGCCCAACTTTACAAGAGTACTTTATCAAATACTCGGTCTACAAACACCTTTAAAAGCAAGCTCGCTATGCTGGCCTCAGTAGGCTTTGCAGCTCTCGTTTTCCCCCAAACAAGCCACGCACAAATCGTCAATGATCTTGATGCTTTCGAAGTTTCGATTAATTCTGACTGTTTAATTGATAGCGTGATTACGGCAGTGCCAAATCTCTTAAACCCGACTAACCGCACAGGGAATATTGTGAGTGGTGCTGAACATTGTGTCGGCAACGACTCCAAAAACAACGTGATCAGCGGCGTGGGGCACACGTTAGGTGAAGGAGTTTCGGAAAATATTATTAGTGGTCAGAGCCATACGCTTGGCGCTGACGTGATCGGCAATACTGTTGGCGGTGAGCTGAACACTTTGAATGAGGGTACAATCGCCAGCATCACGATTGGCCAAGGTAACATTCTTGGTCAAGATACGGAGCACTCAATTGTCATTGGCACTGGAAACGAAACAGGCATTGCAGGGCAGGCAAATGCTCTGTTTGGCGAAGGCATCACGTTTGGTGATAACGCAGCGCACAATATCGCCTCGGGCGTGGGACATACGCTTGGTGATAATAACGCTCTAAACTTTGTAGCGGGCGGTACTCAACATTTAGGCGATAATGCTGTGGGGAATACGATATCAGGACGAAATAATACTGTGGGCGCGTTTATCTCTAACAGTACGATATTAGGCGCCAATAATGACACATGCCAGGATACGGACCCTGATCCGCTCATCACCGTTTGTGCCGCTGGCGGACTATCAGTAGGTGACGCGCAGAGCGATATTGGCATATTCGGTTCAGGGAATGAATTGAATGCAATCGGCACTGCTGGCTCTCATATTAAAGTCCTAGGCGACAATAATACTGTGACGGGCGCGGCATCAGGCTGGAACATAATTACAGGTAACAACGCGGCGATTGAAGGCACAGGTAACTTTGTTGCAGGTGGTAATGCGGTTTCCGGCGCCACTGTTACAGGCAGTGACAACATCGTTATTGGCGGTCTTTCGGCTGCGACAGGTGATAATATTGTGGCGATTGGTAGCGGCGCGCAGGGCAACGCGGCAGGAAGCCTAGCGCTTGGTAGCGGCGCTGTTGCAGCGACTGAAAATTCGGTTGCTCTTGGCGCGGGTTCAGTCACCACACTTGATGTTGCCGGAGCTCAAGCCGCATATACTGGCATCACTCTTGGTAATTTAAATATTGCGGAAAGCATTGACGCAGTTGGCGGCGAGGCTAATTTTGGCGAGCGTATTTTGACAGGTATCGCTGACGGACGGATTGAGGAAGATTCTTCCGATGCCGTAAACGGGCATCAGCTTTTCACCGGATTAAGTGTTCTTGAAGGTATGATTACGGCGAACACAAACTCGATAACGGTTATTCAAACAGACATTACAGCTTTGCAAACAGGTCTTGCGAGTGTTCAAGCTGACGTCGCTACGAATACAACAAATATTGCATCTAATACGGCAGGTTTGGGCACAGTCACGACGACGGCTACGAACAATACAGCTGGTATTACAGGGAACACGACTGACATAGCAGGAAATACCGCGGCTGTTACAACAAACGCAACAGGGATTGCTGATAATGCAGCCGCTATAGCCGTTAATGTCTCAGCAATCGGAGCCAATACAGCTGATGTCACCGCAAACGTAAACGATATTTCTGATAATACGGCTTCCATCGCAGTCAATGCGGCAGATGTTTTAACAAATGCGTCTGAGATAACTAACAACGCGTCAGATATTGCAGCCAATACTTCTGGGGTTACAACGAATGCTGGAGATATCGCATCCAACACGGTGGATATTGACAATAATGCAAGCAATATAACCGTGAATGGATCCGGTGTTACAGCCAACGCATCTGGCATCGCGACAAATTCTGCAGACATAGTGGATAATGCGGCTGATATCACAAGCAACACGGCCGATCTTGGCGCGAACTCAGCGGATATATCCAGTGTAACTGCTGGCATCGCGACTAACGCTGCTGACATCACTGCGAATACGAACGATATTACAGACTCTAGGGCTGAGATTTCAACCAATTCGGCGGGCATCGCAACGAATGCGAGCAACATCGCCGATAATACAACTGGTATTGCAACAAATACTGCAGGCGTCGCAGCTAATGTGGACGACATTACGGACCGCACGGTCTCAATCGAAGTCAACGCGGCGGGCGTTGCAACAAATGCAGCTGGCGTGGCAACAAATGCAACTGACATAAATGGTCATGGATCTGATATTGAGGCTAACCGGGAAGGGATTGCGGTTAACGTAACGGACATCGCCTCCAACGCAGGTGACGTCGCCTCAAATACTTCAGGCGTGGCGGCTAACGCGGCAGGCGTAAGTAACAACGTGGCCAGCATTGCAGATAATGCGTCCGGAATCACAACTAACGCAACTGGCGTCGCGACGAATGCCTCTGGTATCGCCACTAACGCGGCAGGTATAGCGGCAAATGCTGCGGGTGTTGCTACAAATACACTTGGCATTGCGGGTGCATCGTCAAATCTTGCGGCGAATGCCGCAGATATTGCCTCTAACGCATCAATTGCCACAGGAAATGCAGCCGACATTGCAACTCTTACATCCGGCGTTTCTGATAATACGGCGGGCGTCGCGGCCAATGTGGTTAGTATCGATAACTTGCCATCGGGAGGTTCGAATGCAGTTCAAACTGTAGGAGGAGTAGATATTACGCCACTGGAAACTAGCCTGACAGAGAGCGCGGCTCTAATATCGGACAACCGGGCTAATATTGACGCAAATGCAGCTACGATGGCCGGACAAGGCGCTCAAATCGCTAGCAACTTAACCAGCATTGAAACGAATGCGGCCACAGCTACTGCACAGGGTACGCAGCTAGCTGCAAACCGGACCGACATCAATGCGAATACGGCAATGGTCGCCGGGCAAGGCACGCAAATCGCAACAAACCGTGCTGACATTGAAACGACAGTCGCCACGGTTACGGCTCAAGGCACTCAACTCGCGGCTAACCGGACGGATATTGATGCCAACGCATCAGCTATGGCAACTCAAGGAACGCAGATTGCGGGTAACAGGGCAGATATTGATGCGAATGCGGCGGGTGTCGCTGAAGTTACGGCGACAGTTGGCACGTTTGACGACCGGATTTCGACAGCTGAAAATACGGCACAGCAAGCGGCGAGGACGGTTTCGACTTTTGATAAACGTATTTCCGGAACTGAGCAGGTGGCGTCGAAAAATGCGGGCGACATTCTAGCTAACTCATCGAAAATCGAAGAGCATAGTCAACTGATGGCAGGCTTCGACAAACAACTTGGTGATTTGTCTAGTGGTCTTGCAGCCGTGGCCGCATTGCCGGACATGTATCTCTCGCCCCGAGCAAAATGGGCGGCTTCAGGCGGCGCGGCTATGTTCGGCGGTGATGTTGGTTTCGGTGCAACACTGGCCGTTCGGGGAAGTAAAAATTGGGCTTTTGGTGCCAGCGTGGCAACGGGCGGTTCCAAAGCTACGGGTAAGGTACAAGTCCGTTACGAAGGTTTCTAGTTTTTAGGGCTATTTAAAACTAGAAAGCCCGCTCCGGTTTGCCGGGGCGGGTTTTTTGCATGAGAATGTGGCGCACCTTGCACTTCGCGGAGCAAACATTCATAGTATAAAAAATTTGGAGGACACTATGAACGCCGAAGCTGATATACAAAAACAAGCTGAGTCTGCGCTTAAAATGGACGCCGGATTTAACATACCCGACCCAACGACTATTCCGCGTCTTGAGGGAAAAGTGTCTGGTGAAGAATGGCGCATTCGCAAAGAACTTGCCGCAACGTATCGGCTCTGCGCAATGCATGCCTGGACGGATTTGGTTTTTACACACATCTCCGCGCGTTTGCCGGATGAGCCCAATGAAAAAGGAGAGATGGAACACCGGTTCTTGATCAACCCTTACGGGGTAATGTTTGACGAGATGACAGCGTCATCTTTGGTCAAGATTGATTGCGATGGGAACATTAAACAAGACACGCCCTATTTTATAAATCCAGCCGGATTTGTCATTCATAGCGCAATCCACCAAGCCCGCGAAGATGCAGGCTGCGTCATTCATGTACACACGCCTTATGGCATTGCAGTCTCTGTTCAGAAGGCCGGCCTGCGCCGCTACACACAATTTGCCATGCAAGTTTATAATGACATCGCTTATCATGACTATGAGGGCATTGCGTTAGAGATGGAGGAACGCGAAACTTTAGTTGAACATTTAGGTTCTAAGTCACTGATGATATTGCGTAATCATGGAACTTTGACTTTAGGAAAAACTTGCGGCACGGCTTTCTTGCGGATGTATTTTCTTGAGAATGCTTGCAAGACGCAAATCCTCGCACAAGCTGTTGGCGGCCCGGAAAGCCTTCATGAAGAGCCAGAGCAAATGGCCGAGAAAGTTTACGGGCAGGGGGCCGTCGCCTTTGTCCCGGGCATGGGCGATAACTTGGTTTGGCCCGGGCTGATGCGTAAACTTGCGCGGACTAATCCTGGATATGATCACTAGTTATTCAGGCTATAAAATTGGAAAATTATAGGCGTTTTCAAATCCTGATTATGACGGGTTTGAAAGCAAGTCTATGTCTTGCTGTAACCGTGACATTGTCGCCTTCCGCATCTGCCAGGATAATGAGTTACAATGTACTGGAGGGCGGGGGGCCGCATACATCGCCTAAAATGTGCGCTACGTTATTGATGGCAGGTACACCCTTTCAAATTGAGACAATCTGTAACGAGGATCCAGCCTCCTCTGCGGCACGCTATTATGCTAGTCTTGGGGTTACGCCTTATGTGGACCCAGCCAGGCCTGGTGATATTCGGCGTCCCGAGTCTACTTACAAACTCAACATGATTACCGTGAAGCCAGGGTCTTTTAAAATGGGCTCGCCGCGCTCAGAGCTTGAGCGTGATGCAAGCGAAGGGCCCGTTCATAAAGTCTCTATCAATTACTATTTTGAAGTCGGTAAATATGAAGTGACGTTCGAGCAATGGGATACCTGTGTGGCCGGCGGTGGTTGTGAGGGGTATGAGCCCAAAGATGCTGGATGGGGCCGCGGCGACCGGCCTGTCATCAACGTGTCGTGGAATGACACGCAGAATTATATCAAATGGCTCAATGGCGTGACGGGTCAAAGATATCGACTGCTTTCCGAAGCTGAATGGGAATATGTTGCGAGAGCCGGGCAGGCGAGCCCGTTTTATACTGGCAAGTCCATCACAACAAAGCAGGCAAATTTTAACGGTCAATATACATATGGTGGCTCGCCTAAAGGGCCCTATCGCCGCAAGACTGTCGCCGTCGGAAGCTTTGCGCCCAATGCGCTCGGACTACATGATATTCATGGCAATGTTTGGGAGTGGACGGCGGATTGTTGGAGTCCAAATCATAAGGGCGCACCCGCTAATGGAGCCGCCCGCAGCGATGGTGATTGCAGTCGCCGCGTTATGAAAGGCGGCTCATGGGTTAACCTGCCTTACCAAATCCGCTCAGCTAAACGCTTTCACTACACGCCGGATTATCGTTACGATGATTACGGATTTCGAATTGCGCGTACCCTGTCGAAATAATTTACGCGAGACGGCGTTGGGAGAGGTTTTCAACGAGAAAATCAATCAATGCTCGCACGCGGCGGCTAGGTTTACCGCTACCGGGGTATATAATTTGCATAGCTGACTCTGACTGAGGTTCAAAACCGCGTAAAAGCTCAATTAATCTGCCTTCTTTTATATCTTCGCCAACATCCCATGTTGATTTTAACGCAATGCCTTGGCCGGCAAGACACCATTTGCGAACTTCCAATCCGCTATTTGACATTCGATTGCCCGAAACGATAATGAAGCGTGACTTTCCTTCAACCGTAAACCTCCAGCCTTGGTCAATAACCGAGCCTTG
>Ga0209828_1002785_pt1 | contig 14040 bp, 18 predicted proteins | sample MaitaG_FD_187429 | JGI IMG/M metagenome (GOLD analysis project Ga0209828, IMG submission 187429) | Marine algal microbial communities from Maine, USA - Maine_Asex2 metaG (SPAdes) (version 2) | ecosystem: Host-associated > Algae > Red algae > Unclassified | place: Maine, USA | collected 2015-01-05 | reverse complement strand
ACTGTCGCTTTGTGTGTGTATCCGGGGTGATCGTGGTTATTGGTTGGCAGCGGCCAGGCGGTCGCTGTAGTGGATGGACAGTGTGTTGAGAATACTCTTCCAGCCGTTGATTCGGCCGGTCGGGTTCGCCCGGTTTTTGCGTCGCTCGATCGACACGAGGTAGAGGACCTTGACAGCTGCTTGCTCGGTCGGGAAATGCCCGCGGCGCACAGCGGCTTTGCGGAACCTCGCATTCAAAGACTCGATCGCATTCGTGCTGTAGACGATTTGACGGAGGTCGGCTGGGAACTCGAGAAACGGGATGAAATCTGGCCACGTATCTCGCCACGATTTCACCATCGCCGGATACTTGGTTTCCCATTCATCCGCCAACACTTCGAACGCCTGCTCGGCCGCAGCGAGGCTGGGTGCCCCATAGATCGCTTTGAGTTGTTTGGTGATCTGGCCCCAGTGTTTCTTCGACGCGAACCGCTGCCTGTTCCGAACCAGATGCACGACACAGAGCTGCACGTCGACAAGCGGCCACACTGCCCGAGCAGAATCCGGGAGGCCTTTCAGACCGTCGCAACACAACATCAACACATCGACAACACCGCGGTTACGTAGCTCGGTGAGCACTCCCAACCAGAACTTTGGTGACTCGCCGCCCGTCGGCCCAACCCACAAACCGAGGATGTCGCGTTCGCCGTCCATGTTGATTCCCATAGCCACATACACGGTCCGGTTCGACACCGTCCCATCCCGGATCTTGATCCGAATTCCATCGACGAGCACAACCGGGTAGACGCTGTCGAGGGGGCGTGATTGCCAGACTTCCATGTCGCCGACGATCGCGTCGGTGATCCGGCTGATCGTGAAACGGTCGATCGATTGGTCATACACATCGAACAAATGCGCTGCGATATCACCGGTCGTGAGCCCTTTCGCATACAACGAGATCACGGCCGCATCAAAACCGTCGAGACGCCGTTGCCCGACCGGCACCGTGACCGGGTCGAACGTGCCGTTACGGTCCCGCGCACCTCCACGCGGACATCGCCGACCTCCGTTCGCACAGTTTTCGGATAGAACCCGTTGCGCGAGTTCCCCGACCCGCGCCCCTCCACAGCGTGAGGCTCATACCCAAATAATCGGTGATCTCAGCGTCCAACGCGCCCTGCAACACGCGTTGGATCAGCCCGGTCAACAAGCCGCCATCACCCGTCAACGCGACCCCGTCAGCACGAGCCTGATCCACGAGGCGGTCAGCCACAAGGCCAAGCGACGCGTCAGCAGGTAACACCAGCTCCGCCGAACCAGCCGGCTCGACTCCAATATCGGTATTCAAATTCATCTAAAGATCCTTCCCGGACCACGACACCAAACCGCGGACCCGATTGGATCACCCCACTTACACACACTCTGCAACAGTCCCTCGAGTCTGATCCTCTGAGGCCTTCTCAGCGGCATGGATTGTTGCTTTGATTCCCATTCCAGCAGCGATGGCCCACACGATGAGGCTCAGGGCATACAGTGCGCCGCGCTGAGTCCGAACCTGGTCGCCGTTACAAACACGATGACGGTGGGCATAAGTCCAAGGGCCACGGGGCCAGTGGTGTAGTCAGTTCCGGAGACCATGGTTCGCACCGTACCACTGGCCCTTGAGGCCAAAGGTCTGTCAGACGATCTGGATGGTCGCTATGCCGAGGGCGATGAAACTGAGCGGCCAACAATATGAGTCCGATGCCGATGACGATCCACCAGAGCGCTACTGCTAATTCATTGGTGTCCTGCAAAAGCCAGCGCACTGTTTCGGCCTTGAGCTCCCCAAGCTACGACGAGCCGCAAAGTAGTTGCAGGCGATCGACGGGTGTCGTTGACCTTGGAGAGGGAGTGGCTTGACGTAATCAGGCGTTTCCGGCGTTGATCGAAACAATCGTGGAAGACTTGCTTCTATCAGGTATTCACCGTCGGGTGAAATCACAGTCGGGTTCTGGCGAGCCCAGAGGGCAGGTCAGGTGAACGAGCAGGGCGACGATCAACTTGCTGAGGGCATGTGGGCCTCGCTGTCGGTGCAGTGCATCAGCGAAGGTGACGGCAAGGCCGTTGTCCGCCTTCCCAATGGTTCGAAAGCGACCGTGAGTCGTGCCGCTCTCCACCCGATGATCGTCCAGTACTCAGTGAACCTCGATGTGCCACCGGAAGAAATCGCTCCGGGTGACATCTATGAGGACTGCAACTATCACCCTGTGCTGTGCGTCGCCAGAGATGGCGATGAGATACGCGGGATCTCGTTGATTGACGGGTCTCAACCGCGAGCTTGTTCTCTTGGCCATTGTGGGGTTGTGAAGCTTGAAATCGCCGATGTCATCAAGAGCGACGAATCAGGCGAGGGCAACTGAGGCGAGCACAGCCTTGATGGTGGATGCGTGCCACTTACCGCCGCGGGCGGTTGGCACCTGATCTGCAGTCAGTCCGTGCGCGAAACATGAGGCTACGGCCAGCGGCGTGTTCGTCGGTGATGCGCTGGCGAACGTGTTGGGGGAGTTCGATGGGGCGGCCGAGTTTGTGACCGTTGGCTTTGAGGGCTTGGAGAGCGTCGCTGGTGCGTTGGCCGATCATCTTCCGCTCCAGCTCGGAAAAGACACCAGCCATTTGGGCCATGGCTCGGCCCATGGGAGTGGATGTGTCGATGCCGAGGTCGAGGGCGATGAAGTCCCAGGACTGTTTGTCGGCGAGGTCGAGTAGGTAGCAGAGGTCTGCGACGGATCGGGTGGCCCGGTCGAGCTTTGCAACGACCAGTGCGTCGGCGCCGCCGGCAGCAAGCAGCTCCAAGGCCTGGTTGAGTGCGAGTCGGGATGATGGGGGAGTGGAGCAAATGGAGAACGGGTGAAGGAACGCAAGGACCTGATTTGTACGTACACTGTCCGTACAGACAATGTGAGGTGACATGATGGCCATGAGTACGAAGCAAGCACGCATTGAGGTGCGTTCCACGGTCGAGGACAGGGCTCTGATTGATAGAGCCGTCGCCGTCGCCGGGACCGATCTGACCAGTTTTGTCATGTCGAACTTGACCCGTGCCGCTCGACAAGTCCTTGCCGACAGGTCCACCTTCGTATTGGACGGCCGGCAAAAAGAGGCGTGGGAGAAGATCAACAGTCGCCCCGCTCGAGACCTTCCCGGACTCGCTTCCCTCATGCAGCGACCATCCCCATTCACTGACGAGTGACCAAGCAGTACCGCTCGCCTCGACAACTCGCCAAGAGTGACGATGTCGAGGGCTTTGCCTGCAACTCCGAAGAACAAACGAACTGGCTGCACAAGCACGCAAGACAAGCACACGCCACCGGAACCGCAACGGTTCTCGTGGTCACTGAAGTCGACTCTGACGCTGTCGTTGCGTACTACGCCTGGTCGATGGCTTCGATCAGTGCAGACGATGCCCCGGGACGCTTTCTCAAGGGTGCTGGCAAGTACCCCCAGCCCGTCGCCCTGCTTGCGCGCTTGGGAGTTGACCGCAACCACGAAGGCCACGGTCTTGGTGCTGCACTGCTAACAGATGTGATCACCAGAAGCGCGGAGATAAGCCAGGAGATTGGTTGTCGCGGACCACTCATCCACGCTGAGACCCCAGAGGCCCGCAAGTTCTACCTTCACCTGATCCCAGAATTCGAATCCTCGCCCACTGATGAACTCCACCTCGTCCTCCTGATGAAAGACCTGAGGAAGACGCTCGCCAAAGGCGGGTGAATGAAGCAAGGTCTACGGACTCGATCAGGTGAGTTCACTCGAATCTCGTGCGAAGTGCCACCAGCTCTCCGCATGGCCATGCAGCAGCGCGCCGACCACATCGGCGTAACTTTGGTCACTGTCGTGACTGCGGCTCTCCGATGGTTCATTAAACATGATGAAGGCTACTGCTTGACTTTTGTTCGGATGGGATGTCTCCGCCCCGAAGAAAGCCGAAGCCGCCCTCGTTGCAGCCACCGCTTGATTCCGTCATCTCATTCGCCCGTTTCAGCTCCTTGTTCTCTTTCTCAAGAGCTTTCATCCGGGCACGCTCATCAGTCGACAGACCCGGTTTCCGGCCGGCATCGGTCTCAGCCCGATTCACCCAGTTACGCAAAGTCTGATGATTGATCCCAAGCTTCGCCGAAATCGACTCGATCGCTTTCCACTGCGACGCATACTCATGCTCATGCTTGAGCTCCATCCGCACCGCACGCTCACGAACCTCCGCGGGATACCTCCGAACACGCTTCTTTCTCTGACATAACTCCGTCCTCTCAAAGAGTGGAGCAGTCACCATTCCCGGGGCGATTCAGGGTTCGTATCCCTGGGCCGTTGCGGAGACGGAACTTTTGGATCACTTAACCGGTTCCTTAGTCAGGACTTACTCTGGATCTCTACTCTGGAATAAAACTGATAGACGCCGATCAGGTATCAGCTCTTCAGGAGCCAACCCCCTCGCCCTGCTTCACCAGAAGCTCTCAGGAGACTTCCGTGTTCGACAAAAACGAACCAACCGACCCGAATCCCATCGCCCCCCAACAGCGTGACGCGCCCACCCCGGACCCGCATCCGAGCGTTGAAGACGCTCAAAGCTACGACTCGTTGTGGCAGACCAACCAGCGCTCCGAGACCTCGGCCCCACCGATTGCTGAGGCTGCGCCGCCACCTCCTGAGCCGCTTTTGCCTCCGGAGCGCCCCGAAGCCGTGGTGATACCCCGAGTGGACCCGCCTTTGGCACCCTCACGCGACGCTGACGCCGAAGGCCGCAATACGTTCCCAAGGCCCAATTCATTCGCAGCGCCCAGTGAAGTAAAACCGCCCAGCGAAGTAGCAGGGCGTGATGAAGCAACACCGCCCAATGAGGTAACACTGCGGATTCCAGCCAGTGCACCGCGCTTTGAGCCCGATCCGGCTTTCGGCGGCGTTGTTGGTTCGCCGCCGCCTCCGTCCCCATGGCAGGAGCCGACCACAGCTGCACCTGCGCCCACCCCCATGCTCCCGCCCGCACAGCAGGCCATCGCTGCGCCGGTAATGCCTGCAGCCCCGCCGGTCATGTTCAGCCCGCCTAGTGCAGCGCCCCAGGCCCCGGCGAAGAAGGCGAAGAAAAAGCGCTCCGTCGGCAAGTGGCTGACCGGTGCCGTAGCGGCGCTCGCCATCCTCGCTGGAGGTTTCTTCCTTGGATCGGGATTGCGCGAGTCGGACACCGCTGAGTCGGCTGTTGACACAGCTGAGCCGGCTGTCGGAGAGGTAGAGGCCGAGGTTGTCGAACCGACGGTCGCCGTCGAAGATGTCCCGGTTTCGGTTGAAGTGCAAGCAGCTCCCGTCCCTGAACCTGTGGTCGCCGTGGCCGCTCGCGTTGCCGAGTCTGTCGTTCGTATCGACGTGGCTGGAGGCCTTGGGCAGGGCGGACTCGGATCGGGCATTGTCTACTCCGAAGATGGCTACATTGTGACGAACGCCCATGTCGTCGGTCAGGCCACCGACGTGCTCATCACGCTGTCGAACGGCTTCCTCGTGCCCGGCGTGGTAATCGGTGCAGATGCCGAGACAGACGTTGCGGTCGTCCAGGTCGCCACCGACGCAGATCTTGTTCCAGCGGTCTTTGCCGCACCCGAATCTATTCGCGTTGGCCAACTCGCTGTAGCCATTGGCTCTCCATTCGGACTGTCCCAGACTGTGACCGCCGGCATCGTGAGCTCGGACCGTCGCCCAGTCCGCGGCACGCAGATTCCGGACCAGAACACCGCAGTCCCCATGATTCAGACCGACGCCCCCATCAACCCGGGCAACTCCGGCGGCGCTCTCGTGGATGCGCAGGGCCAGATCATCGGTATGAACACACTGATCCGAACCGACGGTGAGAGCAACGGGAACATCGGCGTGGGTTTCGCCATTGCCAGTGACATCGTGGCCAAGGTTGCCGATGGCATCATTGCCGGTGAGCCGGTGCAGCCGAGCGTGCTTGGAGTCACCGGGTCTGACCAGGACATAGGCGTGCAACCGGGCGCCGTGATTGGAACCATTGCTCTCGAGTCTGCGGCGGCCGAAGCCGGCCTGCTGATTGGTGACCGAGTGGTGATGTTCGACGGAGTCGAGATTCAGTCCATGGATGACCTGGCCGCTACCGTGCGTCTGAGCGATGCAGGTGTCCCTCTTGGCCTCACCGTGGTTCGCGACGGAGAACTCATCGAGTTGATGGTTGCACTCAATACACGCGGGGGATGAATCTGCGCAGCAGCTGAGTGAAACGCCTTTTCGGTAGGGTTGGAAACTCATGTCTGCTGCTCTCATCATCATCCTTGTTGTCCTTCTGGTCATCATCATCGGCGGCGCTGTCGCATTCTTCGGACGGCGGTCGCAGCCTCTCGAATCCAGGTTCGAGGAGGGCATTCGTGACGGGGAACTCAAAGAGGCTGCGTCAGAGCTTGAGCAGAAGTCGGTCCAGGACGAACTCGACATTCCCGACACAACCCCGCACGAGCCTGAACCGGCGCTTCTCACCCGGCCATCGTTTCGGGACCGGCTCACCAAGGCCCGCGGCGCTGTCTCTGGTTACTTCGGGAATGTGTTGTCCCGCGGCAAAATCGATGCTCAGACCTGGGAAGAACTGGAAGAGGCGCTGATTGGCGCCGACGTGGGTGTGGCCACCACCATGGCGATGCTCGAACGAACCCAGACTCGGGTGAAGGGCGAGGGCATTAAAGAGGCAGCCGACATGATGGATGTTCTCAAAGAAGAGATGATCGTTGAGGCCAGCGGCCACGACATCTCTCTGTCTTATGGCGGGAATCCGAGTATTTGGATGTTCGTCGGCGTCAACGGTGTGGGCAAGACCACCACTATTGGCAAGCTTGCGAAGCGCGAGGTCACAGACGGCAGGAAACTGGTTCTCGGCGCGGGCGACACCTTTCGTGCCGCGGCCGCCGAACAACTTCAAACATGGGCCGAACGAGCCGAGACTGGTTTCATCAGAGGGTCCGAAGGAGCAGACCCCGGGTCTGTCATATTCGACGCCGTGGAACATGCGTCTTCGGAGGGCGCCGACCTGGTGCTGGCCGACACCGCCGGCCGCCTGCACAACAAGACAAACCTCATGGAAGAGTTGCGCAAGGTTCGCCGGGTGGCCGAGAAAGGCGCAGGCAAAGTGACCGAGGTGCTCCTGGTGATCGACGCCACCACAGGCCAGAACGGTCTGGTTCAGGCAAAGACCTTCACCGAAGCGGTGGATGTAACGGGTGTGGTGCTCACCAAGCTCGACGGTTCGGCCAAAGGCGGAATTGTGCTGGCCATCCAGTCTGAGCTGGGTATCCCGGTGAAGCTTGTTGGCCTTGGTGAGGGCATTGGCGACCTCGTCGAGTTCGACCCCACCGAGTTCGTTGAAGCCCTGTTTGCCAACTGAGATGCCCCAGCCGCAATTGCAACAATCGCCAAAGGAACGCCATGTCTGACGCCACAAAGTCAACAAAGAAGAACACCACCCGGTTCACCAGGGCGTTTCCCTTCTCCGAAGCCGAACTGCTCGGTGAGGCCCCGCTGTCGCGCCTTGGCGGCAAGGCCAGACGCCAGATGAAAAAGCACGAGAAGTCCTCGAAGAAATCAACCAGAGCGTCGAAGAAAACCGGCAAGAAGGACTCGAAGTCGGCAAAGCGGGACGCGAAGGCGTCGAAGAAGACCGGCAAGAAGGACGCGAAGGCGTCGAAGAAAACCGGCAAGAAGGACGCGAAGTCGTCGAAGAAGACTGCCAAGCGGGACACGAAGGCGTCGAAGAAGACTGCCAAGCGGGACACGAAGGCGTCGAAGAAGACCGGCAGGCAGGACGCGAAGGCGTCGAAGAAGACCGTCAAGAAGGACGCGAAGTCGGCGAAGCGGGACGCGACGGCGTCGAAGAAGACCGGCAGGCAGGACGCGAAGTCGGCCAGACGGAATGAGAAGTCGGCGGCTCGTCAGACTGTTGCTGATGCGAAGGCATTGAAGAAATCCGGCAAGGCTGATGCGAAGTCGCACAACCGGGCGGAGCGCGCAAGCGCCAGGGCCGAGGCTCGCCAAGCCGCTGAGGCCCGCAGGAAGGCCAAATCCGGTGCGCGCGCCGAAAAGAAGGCCGCCGCGAAGGCTCAACGGGAAACGCAGAGAGCTGAACGTGCGGCTGAGGATGCAAAGAAGACCGCCCGTCGTGACGCGAAGACAGCTGCCCGCGCAGCCCGCGACGCTCGTAAGGCCGCAGAGCGAGAGCTGGATGCGGCGCAGCGGGCTGCTGCGTCAGCTCAGAAAGCGGGCGCCACAGCTTCACCGGTTGGTGTCGCCTCATCAGTAGAATCGGAGTCTCATGTTTGACGCACTCTCAGATCGCCTTGAAGGCATTTTCGGCGGTATCCGCGGCAAAGGCACGCTGAAGGAAGACGACGTTGACGAGGTCCTTCGGGAGATTCGACTGGCGCTTCTTGAAGCGGACGTGAACTTCAACGTCGTCAAGGGCTTCCGCGACCGCGTGAAGGCAGCGTGCGTCGGAGAAGAAGTGCACAAGGCGCTGAATCCGTCACAGCAGGTAATCAAGATCGTTCACGAAGAGCTGGTGAACACGCTCGGCGGCGAGACGATGAAGATCACCTTCGCGTCGAAGCCCCCGACGGTGGTACTCATGGCCGGTTTGCAGGGTGCGGGTAAAACCACCAACACCGCCAAGCTTGCCCGCTGGTTCAAGAGCCAGGGTCGCAATCCCATCATGGTTGGTTGCGACCTCCAGCGTCCGGCGGCCGTGAAGCAGCTGCGCACGCTGGGGCTGCAGACCATGGTCCCTGTCTTCAGTGAGCCAACTGACCCCGTGTCGTGTGCACGAGCCGGCTTGGAAGAAGCTGAGCGCCTCGGACGCGATGTCGTCATCTTCGATACCGCGGGTCGTCTCGCAATCGACGAGGCGTTGATGGAAGAAGTTCGACAGATCTCCGAGGTTGTCAGCCCGGACTACACCTTCCTTGTGATCGACGCGATGACGGGTCAGGACGCCGTCAACACTGCGGAGGCGTTCCACAATATTCTTGAGCTCGATGGCGTGATCCTCACCAAGCTCGACGGTGACGCCCGTGGCGGCGCTGCCCTCTCGGTGAAAGAAGTGGTGGGTCGTCCCATCGCTTTCGCGTCCACAGGCGAAAAGCTCGAAGATTTCGACCAGTTCCACCCGGATCGCCTCGCCGGTCGCATCCTGGGCATGGGCGACATGCTCACGCTTATCGAGAAGGCCGAAGAGGCCTACGACAAGGACGAGGCTGAGCAGGCTGCGGCCAAGATGTTCGAGGGGCAGTTCACACTCGATGACTTCCTCGACCAGATGCAACAGGTCAAGAAAATGGGTCCAATCAGCGGACTCCTCGCGATGATGCCGGGAATTCCCAAGGAGATCCGTGACGTCGAGATCGAGGACTCCCAGATCAATCGGATCGAAGCAATAATCCGCTCGATGACGCTCGACGAGCGTGGACGCCCGGAAATAATCGACGGTTCTCGTCGCGAGCGCATTGCGATGGGTTCAGGCACCAAGCCCAACGAAGTCAGCCAGCTGGTCAAGCAGTTCAAGGACATGCAGACCATGATGAAGCGCATGGGTGGCATGGGAACCAAGTCCCTGAATCGCAAAAAGGGCAAAGGCAAAGGCAAAAAGGGCAAGAAGAAGGGCGGTCGCCCAGGTGGCGGCGGCCGGGTCACCGACTCCAAGGCAGCCAAGGCCAAAGCTGGTCTGGCGCTCCCCGGACTTGGTGGGGCCAAGGGCGCAGAGGACCTGATGGCACAGTTGGAAGAAATGGGTTTTCCGGGAATTGAGTCCCAAGACGAATGATCCGGGGTTTTTCCCGGCACAATAGTGCGGTTCGTTTTACCGGACTCCTGGCAGCGGCCAATCCGGTAGCAAGTAGAGGATTCGAAGAAGTGGCAGTCAAGCTCCGTCTCATGCGTATTGGTAAGAAGAAGCAGCCGGCGTACCGCGTCGTCGCCGCTGATGCGCGTTCACCACGCAACGGTCGATTCATCGAGATCGTTGGTACCTACGACCCGCGGGCTGAGCCCTCGGCCATCAACATCAAGAACGAGCGTGCCGTGCACTGGCTCAGTGTTGGCGCTCAGCCCACCGAGCGTGTGAAGAAGATTCTCACCATCTCGGGCGCATGGGGCGAGTTCAGCGGAGACGCTGCGCCGGAGTCCTACGTCGCTCCGTCCAAGAAAAAGTCGAAGAAGCAGCTGGAGCGCGAAGCCGATGCAGCTGCTGAGGCAGAGGCCGCCGCCGAGGCCAGGGCTGAAGAAGCCGCTGCTGCTGCTGCCGCTCCTGAAGAAGCTCCCGCAGAAGAGGCCGCTGCTGAGTCTCCCGCCGAGGAAGCCGCTGCTGAGTCTCCCGCCGAGGAAGCCGCTGCTGAGTCTCCCGCCGAGGAAGCCGCTGCTGAAGCTCCCGCCGAGGAAGCCGCTGCAGATGATGCCGAGAGTGACGCCTGATGAGCGAAACTGCAGCTTCTGCCCGGGAACTCCTGGAACACATCGTCAAGTCTGTCGTCGAACATCCCGATGAGGTTGAGATCGACGTCGACGACAGTGGCGAGAAGGTCCGTCTGGACGTGCGAGTCGGCGATGGCGACATGGGTCGTGTCATCGGCAAGCGTGGCCGCGTGGCTCACTCGATTCGCACGCTCGTGCGTGCCGCCGCTGTCATGGATGAGTGTGACGTCGACGTCGAGTTCGTCGATCAGTAACGACACCTTCCTGCAGCTTTGACGAAGGGAATCACCTCCGATCACCTTGAGATCGGTCGGATCTCCAAACCGCACGGCCTCCACGGTGAGGTCGTTGTAACCCTTGTCTCAGATCGCCTCGAGCGGCTGGCCAGGGGTTCGGTTTTGTTTTCCGGCACCCGCGAGCTGACGGTCATCGCGTCGCGACCCCATCAGGGCAAGTTCCTGGTTCGGTTCGAAGACGTACAGGGTCGTGACGCCGCCGACGAACTCCGTGGGTTGGTTCTCACCGCACCGCCGATGGACGGCGACCATGACATCCTCTGGGTACACGAACTGATCGGCTCCCCGGTGATCAGCACCAGCGGCGACGCGCTCGGCACGGTGGAATCCGTGCAGGAGAATCCGGCGAGTGACCTGCTTGTGCTCGAAGATGGTGGCCTGGTGCCGCTCACGTTCTTCGTAGAAAGACGCAATGGCGTCATTGTCGTCGACCCGCCCGTCGGCCTCCTCGACGATCAACATGTTGATGCTCGGGATGACGGCTCCGACCCGGATACCCGAGACGACGCCCCCGAATAGGAGTAAGGCATGCGGATTGATGTCTTCACGATCTTCCCGGAGCTCATCACGAACTTCGCGGGCGAGAGTCTGCTCGGTCGGGCGCAGAAAGACGAGCGTATTGATCTGCGTACGCACAATCTGCGCGACCATGCGACTGGTAACCACAAGTCGGTTGACGACACGCCCTTTGGTGGTGGCCCAGGCATGGTCATGAAGCCCGAGCCTCTCTTCGCAAGCATCGAAGCAGTCAACCCGCCCCGCCCGCTGTACTTTCTCGGCCCTGCTGGGGAGACCTTCAATCAGGCAAAGGCTCAGCAACTTGCTGAAGGGCCCGGGTTCTCGTTGCTGTGCGGCCGCTACGAAGGCGTCGATGAGCGGGTCCTGAGGTCCTGCACCGATGGACAGATCAGCATTGGTGACTACGTCCTGGGCGGGGGAGAGGTAGCTGCGCTTGTGGTGATCGAGGCCGTGACCCGGCTGATGCCGGGGGTCATGGGCAACGACACGTCAGCCACTGAAGAGTCGTTCTCTGTCGGCCTGCTTGAGTACCCGCAGTACACGCGTCCGGCCTCGTTTCGGGACATGGAGATTCCCGACGTGCTCCGCTCGGGGAATCATGGCCTGGTCGCTCGCTGGCGCCATGCCCAGGCACTGGCCCGCACCATCGAACGCCGGCCCGATCTCATCGAGGCTCGCGGCGGGCTCAGCGACGAGGATCAGGACCTGCTGCGTGAGTTCGGACTGGGCGATTTCGCGCCGGGTGAGTAGCGCGAAGAGTTCTAGCTGCGAGCAGCGAGCGCGGCCATGATCTCGACCGTTGCGTCGAACGCATCGGGCCGCACACAGTACGAAGTGATTCCCCACCGCTTCTGAAAGTCGAGCAGCTGATCGGCCAGGAAGTCGGCACTGCCAATGAGTCCGAACGGGTTCTCCAATGCATGGGACGGCTCAAGTTCCTCGAACTTCGCCGTGAAGTCTTCAGCAGTGCTTTGGCGATCATCGGTGATAAAGATCCTCTGCACCAACGAGTCCATTACGGGCAGGTCGCGACCAGCACGGGAGGCAGCTTCACGCACCAGGTTCACTCGTGCATCGGTGGCTGCGGGTGCCCACACCACGTCGTGACGATGGCCGTCGTCTCTGGTCCTGCCCAGTCCGGTCATGCCAACGATCTGTGCGTGCGCGCCACCCCAGCGCAAAAGCCGACGATTCGAGCCGCCGACAAGAATGGGAATTGGCTGTTGGACAGCTTGCGGCTTGGCGATGATTGCCTTGTCGAGCGTCATGTATTCGCCGTGAAGGTCAACGGTCTCGCCGGCGAGGAGTGCAGGGATGGTCTCCATGCTTTCCAGGAACCTCCCCATTCGTCCGTCAACGTCGGGTCGCGCTCCACCCCGGGCGGTCCATTCCGCAGGTGTGTGTCCGGCGCCAAGTCCGAGTGTGAACCGTCCACCCGAGGTTGCGTCCAGGCTGGTGGCGGCGATGGCCACGTCGAGGGGGTGACGAACACCCATATTCACGACGTAGGTGCCAAGGCGTACGTCGGAGGTGCGTGCTGCGAAGTGCGAAAGCAGGACGAACGGGTCAAAGGTGGTTCCCGGATGGTCGGCCACTCGAATCTCATCGAACCCAGCGGCCTCGGCGTCAACGGCTGCCGCAGTCATCGCCTCAATGTCATCGCCGAAGGCAGATCCTGAAATCTGGAGAGAGAAGTTTATGGTCATGGCGCAACAATGCTCATGGCGCAACAATAGGTCCGGTGCTCTGGTTGGCGGCCCAACAACTTCGGGGTCCTCTGTTCGACGGCGTTTTGAGGGCCATCTTCGAGGAGTCATTCCCTGCCGGCGCCGTTAGCATGGCGGTTTCTGAATCGGACCTTTTGTGGCCAGCGCGGCCACATGTGCCAGGAGCTTGTGCCATGCACACAACAGACTTCATCGACAAAGCCAGCCTGCGGGACGACATCCCCGCCTTCGGCCCCGGCGACAACCTGAAGGTGCACGTCCGCGTCATCGAAGGTAACAAGGAACGCACCCAGGTTTTCCAGGGCGACGTCATCAAGCGCCAGGGTTCGGGCCTTCGCGAGACGTTCACCGTCCGCAAGCTCAGCTACGGCGTAGGCGTGGAGCGCACCTTCCCTGTGCACTCTCCGAACATCGAAAAGATCGAGCTCAATACCCGCGGTGACGTGCGTCGAGCCAAGCTTTACTACCTGCGCGATCGCGTCGGCAAGCGGGCGAAGATCAAGGAACTGCGCGACCGCTGATCGCCTCGTCCAATCCGGATGGATTGGCGACGCAGAGAAATGTAAAGAACGCACGTGCCGAGCACGTGCGTTTTTCGCGTCAGGGATCATCGTTGCAGCATGGGTGGCGAACTTCGGGCGGGGCCTCTCCAGGTCAAGATTGCTCGCTGCGATGCCACGCGGATCCGTAGTGCAAGGAGCGTCGACGGACCGCTCCTGGGGGCGCACTTCGAATCGCTCCTCACCCAGTCAGTGCGAGTCCACGCACAGGCCAATCAGGTTCGCGTCGCTCACCTGCGAACCAGCGCCGGCGAACGCAAAGTGGACCTGATTCTCGAACGAGACGATGGGCCTGTTGTCGCGCTGGAAATCAAACTCAGTGTGAACCCGACCGACAACGACACGCGTTACCTGAAGTGGCTCGCAGACCGTATCGGCGACGACCTCGTCGATTCAGCAGTCATCACCACCGGCAAAGATGCCTACCTACGCGCCGACGGCATCGCCGTCACCCCCGCTGCTCTCCTCACC
>Ga0209828_1002782_pt1 | contig 14050 bp, 9 predicted proteins | sample MaitaG_FD_187429 | JGI IMG/M metagenome (GOLD analysis project Ga0209828, IMG submission 187429) | Marine algal microbial communities from Maine, USA - Maine_Asex2 metaG (SPAdes) (version 2) | ecosystem: Host-associated > Algae > Red algae > Unclassified | place: Maine, USA | collected 2015-01-05 | reverse complement strand
TGTTGGCGACATTCCTGGCGCACGAAGGTCGGTCGGTCGCATGGCTGGATGCCCGGGATGTGATCCGTACCGACGATACTTTTCGAGAGGGGAAGGTAGATTGGGAAATGACGAGATCCCTTTGTCAACAAAAATTACCCGGGCTTTTTGAAAAAAATGAGTTACTGGTTACCCAGGGTTTTATCGGAGGAACACAGGAGAATTTTACCACCACACTAGGAAGAGAAGGGTCTGATTATTCCGCTGCTATTTTTGCTTATCAGCTGGACGCAGAAAGTTTGAGTATCTGGAAAGATGTTCCGGGTATCCTCACGGGAGATCCGCGCCTTTTTGAAAATGTAACAAAAATAGATCGACTTTCTTACAAGGAGGCAATTGAAATGACTTATTATGGTGCCAAAGTGATCCATCCTAAAACAATCAAACCACTTGAAAATAAAAATATCCCGCTATACGTAAAATCATTTATTGATCCAGCGGGAGAAGGAACGCTCATTTCTACCGACGTAAATATCACTTATCCTCCCGTAGTCGTAGTGGAACCCGATCAAGTATTATTGCATATTTCAACCCGTGATTTCTCCTTTGTGACCGAACGGCATCTGGGAATTCTTTTTCAGCAATTTGACAAGTACCGTATCAAGATCAATATGATGCAAAATATGGCCATCAGTTTTACAGTCTGTGTCACGGAACGTTCCGAGCGACTGGCTGTCTTGATACCGGAACTGGAGAAAGAATTCAAATTGGTCGTTGATCGTAATCTGGAGCTAATTACCGTTCGGCACTACACGGATGAATTAGTGACTACGCTTTCCCGTGGTAAAATTATCTTATTTGAGGAATATATTCGTGGTACGATGAGTATGGTCGTTAAAGAAATTCCGGCTATGGTGCGTAAGGAATGAAAATTTATTACAAATAAATAGAACATTTTTTAAACACTTTACGTTCTTGTAACTATCATCAGTGATATATTCTCTTTCAAAATTGAATGTCATTGATATATTAGTTTAAAAATGCTTTTTTTACCACATTTTTATTTTGAATATTGTATATATCGCGATTTTTTTGTAAATTGGATAAAATCGCCATCCGTACCTACTTGGTTTGGAACAAATAATCTGAAATTTTAACCTAAACACTTACTGCAGCGTAAAGAACAATCCTGATACACACTGGAATTGATTAACCCCAATTGGCCTATAACCAACTTCGAAACACACAAGTTTTTTTGTAACCAAATTTAATCACCCATTAATTTTAAATCATGGACACACAAGATTTTAATAAACTAATCAGTTTGCTCTCTAAATTAAATACTGCTACCAGTAGAGCCACCGTGGTTGATGGTAGTTTTAAAAAGTATCACACTCAATCTATTGATGCCATCAAAGATATTCCATTGCACTTGAAACGCCTGGAACAAGGACTTAAAACTGCTAAAATCCTTAAGTGAAAAAGTAGTAATAACGTGATCCAGTCGGGCATATCCCTTAGACCTGATTTGTAAGAAAATAAAAGTCGAAAATCCGCTTGCCAGCGTGGTTTTCGACTTTTTTATATTTAATATTTTAATTATATTTGTTTTTTATATTTATTACTGGTATTTTTAAATCACCAACCATATTGCTGTATTTGTTGACCAGGAATATGGCTAAGAACAGCTTTCAAATACAGGTTTTAACCCCCGGACCATTTCGCCTTGACTTTTCTACAATTCAAATATAACATGACTTTACCAGTCTTGTGGCACGCTGACAATGCTGAAAGAATATAGGGTTTTTACAAGAAGGCAGCGGAGGAATTCGACGTTGCCTTCTTAGTTTTTTAGCACACCCAATTCATTTCCAATTTTTTTAAAAGCCTGAACCGCATCTTCCAATTGTTGCTGGTCGTGTCCGGCAGAAATTTGCACCCGGATACGAGCCAGGTCTTTTGGTACGACCGGGTAGAAAAATCCAATTACATAAATACCTTCGTCCAGCAATTTTGCGGCAAAATTTTGCGATAACTTGGCATCGTATAACATGATCGGAACGATAGGGTGGTCTCCCGGAATAATATCAAATCCGGCAGCAGTCATCTCTGAGCGAAAATATTTTGTATTTTTTTCCAGCTTATCTCGCAAAGCGGTAGAAGACTTCAGTAAGTCGAGCACCTTGATTGCCGCCCCTACAATGGCCGGAGCCAGCGTGTTAGAAAATAAATAAGGTCGGGATTTTTGTCGCAGAATCTCAACGATTTCTTTACGCGCAGCCGTAAACCCGCCACTCGCACCGCCCAATGCTTTACCATAAGTGCCCGTGATGATATCTACCCGTCCCATGGCGTTGCGGTATTCGTGGGTACCTCGTCCGGTCTTGCCCACAAAGCCCGTCGAATGACAATCGTCCACCATCACCATCGCATCGTACTTGTCTGCGAGATCACAAATTTTGTCAATCTGCGCAATCGTACCGTCCATACTAAAGACGCCATCGGTAGCGATCATACGGCGGCGAGCACCCTTGGCGGCGATGAGCTGCTTTTCCAGATCTTCCATATCGTTGGTCAGGTAACGGTATCTTTTTGCTTTACAAAGACGAATCCCGTCGATGATCGAAGCATGATTGAGCGCATCAGAAATAATCGCATCCTCTGCGTTTAACAAAGGCTCAAATAAACCGCCATTGGCATCAAAAGCGGCGGCGTACAAAATGGTATCTTCCATGCCCAGAAAGGCCGACGTCTTTTGTTCCAACTCCTTGTGAATATCCTGCGTCCCGCAAATAAATCGGACGGAAGACATCCCAAAGCCGTGCGAATCAATCGCTTCTTTGGCCGCTTTGATGACGTCCGGATGCGAGGAAAGCCCCAGGTAATTATTGGCACAAAAATTTAAAACTTCCTTTTCCTCCGTCGTAGAAATCTCGGCGGACTGTGGTGTGGTAATGACTCTTTCTTCCTTGTAAAGTCCGGCTTCGCGGAGGTCGTTTAGTTCGGATTGTAATTCGGTACGAGGTGAGAACATATGATTTCTGTTTAATATTTTATTTTGCTTTTCTTTGTTGGTGGAATACCATTTCTTTAGGATGTTTTGGCGTTTTTCACCAAATTGAATGCTAAGGTAAGTTAAAAATTATTATCATTATACTTGAAATTATTTTAAATGGTATTTGGCATAATTACCGGAATAATAAATTTGAAAAACAAGATCAAGATACCTATAGAAATGAGGTTTAAAAATATACCAGTCCTTGCCATATCCTTGACTTTAATGTGTCCACTTGCGAAGACGATTGCATTAGGTGGTGTAGCCATTGGCAACATAAAAGCACAGCTTGAGGCCATGGATATTGGAATTAAGATATGAAGAATACTTGAATCCATTCCAGATGCTACACCTGCCACCATTGGGGCAAATATTGCGACCAGAGCTACATTGCTCATCAGCTCTGTCATGAATAACATAACAGCTATCAATAAGGAGGAGACAAGAAGAATACTAAAGGAATTATTACTACTCACAAAATTTCCTATCAAATCTATTATACCAGCTTGGGATAGACCATTGGCCAGCGACAGACCACCTCCGAATAAGATAATGATACCCCAAGGAAGGTTTTTGGTGTCTTTCCATTCAAACAGCAAATCACCTTTATGAACAATACAAAAACAAGAGAAAGCCGCTAGCATACTGATTGTTGTATCAGATAGATTTAAATCAGGGAATAAATTATTGACGTTATTTTTAAAAATCCATAAAGAGATGGCGATAGTAAAAATGCTTAGTACATACTTTTCTTGTTTGGTAATTGCACCTAATTTGTTTAGTTCTTCCTGAATAAAATTTGTTGGTCCTTCAAACGCATCAACGTTAGTCTTATACATAAATTTTGTTAAAATCACATAGATACATCCAACCATCAAAATAGAAAAGGGTAGGCCGATCATCATCCACTTTATAAAAGAAATATTGTAACCATACTCACTCTCCATAAATCCAGCTAGCACAATGTTCGGTGGGGTGCCTATGATTGTGGCAATACCTCCCGCATTCGCAGAGTAGGCGATACCCAGCATAATACTCAAGGCAAATTTCTTATCCTCTGATGTACAACCATCTGCATCTGAAGACATTAATTTTATGACAGAATAAGCGATCGGCAACATCACAACGGTGGTGGCGGTATTGCTGATCCACATGCTTAGAAAGGCGGTGGATATAAGAAAACCAAGAATGACACGATCTGGATCCGTTCCTGTAAAGTTGATTATATTGAGTGCGATTCGCTTATGTAGATTTACTTTCTCCAGGGCCAAAGCCATGATGAACCCTCCAAAGAATAAAAATACAATGGGATGGCCATAATAAGGAGCAACCTCTTTTATGGTCATGATACTCAGTAGCGGGAAAAAAGTTAATGGAATAAGCGCTGTTACCGATATGGAGACCACTTCTGTAATCCACCACAAAATCATCCAAGCAGCCACCCCTATTACACGATCAGCTTGCGGGCTAATAATGTCAAAAGGTAACAAAACAATGGCCGTACAAATTAGTGGTCCTAAAACCAGCAACAATATTTTTTTCATGCCTGTAAATATTAAAATTGACTACCAGAAATTAAGGGTACTTAATTCTGGTAGTCATGTACATCATCAGAAAATTCCTGATAAAAACTGTATGAAAACTGATAAGAAGTTGATAGTCTTTAGAAATTGAAATTTGCCTTCGCATAATACCCGGCACCAGCTATTCCAAATTGTGAAACTCTTCTACTGTATGGAAAAAATCCTCCACTATAATTACCAGAATGAGCATGTCTGTCAGGATATACATTCAAGATATTAGTTCCTCCAATACCGATGGTTATGGCACTATTAATAGAATAACTAATATCTAAGTCTGTAAGAATTTTTGGAGAAAACGTTTGATCCCTTATTTCCAATGCTCCATCATTCCAGGCGTTAGCTACTTCTGCGCTACTTGGATGTACGTAATCAATTTCTCCAAATCTTGTAAAGGTTAAGTTCGCTGTAAAATTATCTATTTTTAGGATACCTCCTAAAATAATTTTACTTCTTGGTTGAGCTACTTCGATTCTAGATACCTCTTCTCTATTGAATAATTCTTCCTCGAAACCTTCCAGAAATTCACCAGTCTTGATGATAGGAGTTCCGTCAGCTGCTCTGGGCACTCTAGTTTCCGTAAAGTTAGCTCCCAGGTTTAATTTGAAGCTTCCCTTATTAAGTGGGAAAAAATAACTTGCTACAATATCTGCTCCTTTGGTTTTGGTGTCCACCGCATTCGTCATAAATTGTACTTGAGACAAACCAGCTGGGTCCAGGATAGCCGCAAATCGTTCATCTTGTCCTCCATTAAATCTACCGGTAATACCTATTCTATCTTTGATGTCAATTTGGTAAATATCCGTCGTGACAGAAAATCTTCCAAAACGTGCGGTCATCCCTAAACTCACATTCGTAGAAGTTTCTGGTCTAAGGTTTTCAATACCGAATTGTCTTGTTATAAAACTATCATCATTTAGGTGTGCAATGTTTACACCATCGATAATCGTTTGCCCTGGATTGTTAGGATCATCAATTGAGATAAATTGTAAGGTAAATGAACTAAAGTATTTCTGGGGTAGAGACGGTGCTCTAAATCCAGTTGAGAATGCACCACGAAGGGTAAAGTTATCCGTAACTCTATATCTACTTGATAATTTCCAACTAAAGTTAGTTCCAAAATCAGAATAGTCCTCAACTCTACCTGCAATTCCTACTAAGAGTTTATTCGTAAATTCTGCTTCTATATCAGCATAAATACCAGAGTTGAATCTGAATTTATTGATGGCATTACCTCTCTGGTATCCTGGGAATACTTGCGAACCTGCCTCCTTGGTACCGCCATCAAAGTTTTGCCAGGACTCATCTTCCCCTGCTCTTTGATCAAAATTTTCTAATCTGAATTCTGATCCGAGTGCAATATTAAGCGGGAATCCAACATCTACTGATTTTGATATATCAAGATTAAGTACATTCTGACTGTAATTAAGGGTACCTGCTTCAAAAGAAGTTGGCGACTCTAATCCGAGGGAAGCATTGTTAGAGTTGAAAATGGTCCATCCAAAAGTATTTCTACCAAAAGTATTACTCAAGTCTACCTCCCATCCGCCAAAGTCAGTTTTAAAACCGAATGAACCAGATAAATCTTGAATATCACTATCAAGGTGTGGAGAAAACCCTAGTGGCCATAAACCAGACTGTCTACCAGTTTGGTTAGGTCTTCTTACAAAGCCAGTCGCTCGCCCTAGCCTATAGTTGTATCCAGCATTTGCATAAAAAGTAGCTTTGTCAGATAATGGCAATTCCATATTCATAAAGATCCCAGCATTCGTAGTCCCGGAACCTCCCATGTAGGCTAATCTTCTTCCAGTTGGATCGTTCAATTCATTAACGATTGCTCGTCCTTGCTGACCTTCAGGGAGGGTCGCATTGTTATCTTGATTATCTACCCATTTAGCATTGTATGCTGCGATGGCTTCTGGGTCACCTTGGTTGAATGCTGCAAATTCTGCAATTTGATCTCCATTTCGTGGATCATCCGCATTGAACAACTCTATCGTATAGTCATCCATTCTATTGAATTGTTCTTTGGTCTGGTAGCTTAAGGTAAGATTAATAAATCCGCCTTTATCACCAATCCCAATACCATAATTAGCTCCTACTTGAAAGCTTTCACCACCACCTTCGTTCTGTGTTGGGTCTGCCAATCCCGCTATATCAGAATATGGGTTTGTGATCAAGGCATTCAGGTCATCACTAATAGTTGGTGGAGCAGCCAAGAATCCAGTTCTTACATTGACAGTTCCTTTGCCGATATTTTCTTTCAATACAAGATTGATAACACCAGCAATGGCATCTGACCCATATTGAGCAGCTGCACCATCTCTAAGAATCTCGATTCTTTCAATAGCATCTCTTGGGATAGAATTTAAGTCAGTCCCTACTTGTCCTCTACCAACCGTACCGTTTACATTCATGAGAGAAGAAGCATGTCTTCTTTTACCATTTACTAGTACTAAAGTCTGATCGGCTCCTAATCCTCTTAAAGCCATCGGGTCGATATGATCAGATCCATGACCAATGTTTTGCTTGGTAGAGTGAAAGGAGGGGGCGGCATACTGAAGTACCTGAGATAAGTCAGCTTGTGGTGACAATTGTAATTGTGCTCCCCCAATGACATCAATAGGCACAGCCGTTTCTAAGGCAGTTCTTGGCTTTCCTCTGGATCCTACGATCGTGACAACATCTAGGTCTAACCCGGATTTAAGTTGTAAAGGGTATTCATTTTGTCCTTGCAGAACTGTAAATTCTTGATCGACATATCCGATATAGCTTACCTTTATAATATCTCCACTATTGGATTTAAGGGTAAAAGCTCCATCAAAATCGGTGGTTGTACCGGAATTTCCTGTGACATTCATAATAGTGGCTCCGATAACGGGATCTCCTGTCTCATCAACGACCTTTCCTTGAATGGTTTTTTGAGCATTAATAGAGGTTACAATAAAAAATATTGTAATTAGCATTGTAAAATGTTTTTTCATCGTAATTTTGATTTTAGTTATGGTTTAAAGTTCGGTGTGAAGTTATCAGATCTATTTGGAATAAAGTACTGTTAATTACGCCTTGGGCAATATTTTATTTGTTTTTACAACTTTTTACAACTTTTATTGAATGAATATCGAGAAAAAGGAAGCTTTTATTAGAGATTTAGAAGAATTATATGGAGAATACCAATATAATTCTGCGCTATTTGGTACTTACAATTACTCCTCAATTTCTTTTGAGTTATGCTACAGTAAAAGCCATTTTACCAAACTCATCTCAGGTGGAGCCTCTGATCCTATGTATGATCGAGCAAGAAAGAATATCCAAAGGCTCAAAAAACAGGCATCACTTGAAAAAAAATTGGTAGAATCAAATTCAAAAAATAAATCTCGAAAAATTGGCCTTTGGAAACTTTTTAGTCTGGCGTTGTTTGGCCTTTGTGTTATTATATGTTATAGATATTATTCGATTTCCTCTACCGTAGCTACTGCTTCGACAAATACTATAAAGAGCACCAGCCATCCACTAGAAATGTATTTTGACTTTAATGATGCCCATTATTATAAATCACCTTATCTGACCGAAGGTCAAGTGCATGAATACTGTCCTGGTAGTGCTTATGAGGGACGCTGGAAACTCCATGAAGAATACATTATTCCAATACCCTACAAGATTCCTGGACTTTACTATGTGGGGAAGAAAGCGGATATCAGACTCAAGTGTAGAAAAACCAATACTTCCAATAAAGGTCAGGAACTTATAGGTTTTGAAAATATTGAGAATGAAATATGGTTTGACAAATCAATGAAACCAATTGATATATCTCCAGGATTAGACACGGAAGATACTTTGAGAAAAATAGATTTTGAGCAAAATGCTAATTTTATAAAAATAGCGAATGTGTTTTCTTGTTTTTACGATGAGATCACTATAACCAGGGATTCCATATTTAGATTAGGGGAACCCTGCGGAAGGTATGCCAATGGCATTAATGAAGATATACTTAAGGAATATAATCTTGACTTGAATCATATCATTGAGTACATTATTGGAAATATGACTTTTGCGCAATGTTCAGCAATCGCCAATGAATTCGGCGATCCAAATAAGCTAGAAAATGGAAAAAGTATTCTTTCTTTTCCATGTAAGTGCTTCAGCATAAGAGAGAACTTGGGCTTAGGAGGAGCTTACCCTTATTCTAAGAGTATTCAACTGGTAGAACAGAATTATCAGTCCAACTTATTTTGTGCGGAGGAATGAAAAATAGACGAACGATAACGATAAAATACTATTTAAAGAACCAACAATTTCATTTTTTAATGTGATTTTCTACCCCTCTAAATCTTAAAACTAATACCAAGGTCCACACAACTCTCCATCCCCTGTTAGTTTGGACGTCCCGTCCAGATACGTCCCTACACCAAGTTCCCCTTCTTCTTCAACTGACTCAACATCTCCTCCGTCATCTTCCCCAAATCAAATTCAGTCTTCCAGCCCCAGTCTTCCCGAGCGGACAAATCATTAATACTAGCAGGCCAGGAATCCGCAATCGCTTGTCGGAAATCCGGGGCATATTGAATCGTAAAATTCGGAATATGCTTTTTAATTTCGGCGGCTATTTCGGCGGGCGTAAAACTTAGTCCGGCAAGATTATAACTCGTTCTGATTTTTATTTGTTCGCTTGGACACTCCATCAGTTCCATCGTAGCGCGGACCGCATCTTCCATATAAATCATGGGCAATTTAGTATCGGCTTTTAGAAAACAAGTAAAATTTCCTTTCTCCAAAGCCGCCTGAAATATATCAACCGCATAATCCGTCGTCCCGCCACCAGCAGCAGACTGATAACTTATAATGCCCGGATACCGCAAAGAGCGAATGTCCAAACCATATTTTGTAAAATAATAATTACACCAGTTTTCGGCGGCCGCCTTACTGATACCATAAACGGTTGTAGGATCGAGGTAACTCAGCTGTGGCGTATCAAACGCCGGTGCATTGGGACCAAAAGCAGCAATAGAACTTGGAAAAAATATACGATCAATTTGATGTGTTCGGGCAGTTTCCAGGACGTTGAATAAACTGTCCATATTTATTTGCCAGGTACGCAACGGGTCATTTTCTCCCTTGGCGGAAAGGATGGCAACGAGGTGATAAATCTGGGTAATGTTATAGTCTCGAATGAGTTGGGAGAGTCGATCCCGGTCCATGATATCCAGTTGTTCAAAGATACCATGCGAGTGGGAAATGGGTCGGATATCGGTAGCGATGACTTGATCATTTCCGTATCTTTTTTGTAAAGATTCGGTCAATACCGTACCAATTTGACCACCCGCTCCAGTGACAAGTATCGTAGGTTTGCTCATAAGTATTTGGTTGGCTTGGACTTAGTTACCTGCTAAAAGATTAGACAAGTACTCCGGTCTATAATTTTTTAATTTGGTATAAAACTTTCGCCCCAAAATACCTATTTTAACGGACTTTGATATGGTTTTTGTTGTTTGTTTCGTCACATTCTTTGACTTGTCCGAAAGTATCCAGTTCGAGAATAATAACGGGCGTAAATTTAGTCATGGTATTGGTGTCAATCCGAATTTTAGTGGTGTGTGTTTCGCCGGGCAACAAGGGGCCGGCATTTCTTGATCGATTTCCAACTACATCACCACCCAGCACCAGCGCACCTTTGGTTAGTTTGTGTGAGCTGGTCATAAAAGCTTTGACCGCAATATTATCGTCGGAACTTCTGGAGCTTCCCTCAATGTTAGCTGGGCCTTTACCCATATTTTTTATGGTGTATTCGATGACAACATAGTTCTTTTTTTGTTTTACCACCCGGATAGATTCTATTTGCAGATCAGGACAGGTTTCGGGATCAAAATAAAGTGATTCATCCGGTATAGTCGTGGCGGTAGTCTCTGCTATTTCTTTCTCTGTTTCGGAAGGTGGGGGAGCAGCGCCACTATTGGCGGAAGTTAGCGGAACGTCCATTTCCCGAAAGGAACCAATTTTTCCGGCCACCACTGCAAATGACTGTTGTTTTAAAGAGGCGATAATATCTGCTAGATGGGGCTGCATTTTGCCATTTTCGAATACCGGATCAAAACGAACTACCATCTTCTGCATATCCTCGGTATTTCCCTGCCCGAATTCCAGATCTTGCCGTCCCGTATTAACTGTTCGAAAGGCTATCTTGAGCATTTTGTCCGTTTGGTGTAATACTTTCAAATCAGCCAGGTATACCCGGTAGCCATTGTAAGGTTTAGAAGGTTGTCCTGTCGCCATGAGGGAACACAGCAGAAAGAAAGTAAGTAAACAGGTAGCGGTATTTATTTTCATTTTCAAAATGTAAATTTTTAGAACAACCTGGAAAACAGGCGCGATCAAAGCGTGAAAATAGCGGAAGTCTTGTCTATATATACGATCTAATTCAACAAGCGAAGTGTTTCAACATTTCCTTTACTCTCCCGAAATATTCAACGGTCGATTAATATTTTCTTCCAAAGAAATAAAGGTTTCTGTCCTTTGTATTCCACTGATTTTCTGTACCTTATTATGTAATATTTCCAGTAAATGTTTAGTGTCGCGGCAAATAATTCGAGCAAAAATACTATAATTACCGGTGGTATAATGAGCACTGACCATTTCCGGAATTTCCCGAAAGGCCTGGATAACTTCTTCGTAATACGAACTTTTCTCCAAGTAGATTCCTAAATAAGCCGTAATATCATAACCGAGTTTAGCTGGATCAATAACGAGTTGAAAACCTTTTATAATGCCCAATTCCTCCATTTTCTTCATTCGTACGTGGACCGTACCACCGGAAACGTGTACTTCTTTGGCTACTTCCGTGTAGGGAAGCTTCGCATTGTGCATTAAAACAGATAATATTTTTCGATCAATATCGTCAATTTCCATAGTGTTTTTTTAGTAAAGTGCTGATGAATTTATGACATAATGTAACTCATTCCTTAGGAACGGTAGTGTAATATCGGGAAATTTTTTATAATGAGCGATCCTTGTGCAGATGGACTTAGGAATGTTGATAAAATAAATTAAGAAACTATGCTTCATCTTTTTCCATCACTCTTCCCCGCCGGACAGATTGTCAGATCGGGCAGGGTTACTAAAATGGTTATTATGCTCTGCATAACCCCGCCTGACTGACGTCAGTCGGGCAGGGCCCATTTTAGCGCCTTGATTGATGAAAAAATATTTCGCCTTTTATCTCAATCTATTTAATCGCCATTCCTTAGGAAAAATAGTATTATTTTTGCTACTATGATTAATAATCCTGATCCAAATCAATCTTCTGCTACTTCTGCAAATACCCGCACATTAAAAGTCTGGATACCACTGCTGATGTCTATTATGGTAATCGGAGGAATGATCATCGGGATGAAAATGCAGCAAATACCATTGGTACAAACCCGGGGCAGCCATACGTCGAGCCAAAATATTTCTATGCATGAAGGAAGTAAAATAGAAGAGCTTCTAAGGTATATCGAAAATCGCTACGTTGACGAGGTGGATCGGGACAAACTGGTAGACAAAGCCATTCGTACTATTCTGGACGAACTCGACCCGCATAGTAGTTATATTGATGCCGAACATTTAAAGCAGGTCAACGAACAACTGCAAGGGAATTTTGAAGGAGTAGGGATTGAGTTCTTAATGGTAGATGATACGATTCTGGTGGTTTCTCCTATTAGTGATGGCCCCTCCGATAAAGCAGGTGTTCTCGCCGGAGATAAAATTATCTCTATTGAAGATAGTATCGTAGCCGGTGTCGAGATTACCTTTCCAGAGATTGTCACCAAATTGAGGGGCGAAAGAGGAACCAGGGTGCGCGTGGGAATTCAGCGCAAACACGAAAATGAAATTTTGTATTTTGATATTGAACGAGACGAAATTCCCATCAATAGTGTCGATATCGCATATATGCTCGATGAAAAAACCGGTTATATCAAGGTAAATCGTTTTAGTGCCACGACTCATATTGAATTTATGGATTCGCTAGAATACATGGTAGAGAAAGAAGGGTTAAAAGATTTAGTCATCGATCTAAGACAAAATCCTGGCGGCTACCTACAGGAGGCGACCAAAATGCTTAGTCAGTTATTTGATGAAAAACAGCAGTTACTGGTCTACACAGAGGGACGAACTGTAAAGAGAAGTGACTACGAAACAACGGGACGGGCTTTTTTTGAAATTGGAAATATTGCCCTTTTGATTGACGAAGGGTCTGCCTCTGCCAGCGAAATTATGGCGGGTGCCGTTCAGGACTGGGATCGGGGGGTGGTCGTTGGTCGTCGTTCTTTTGGTAAAGGACTGGTACAGGAACAATACACTTTGCGCGATGGCTCTGCCCTCCGACTTACCGTAGCCCGATATTTTACCCCGACGGGACGTTCTATCCAAAAATCTTACGAACCAGGAAATGATTACGACGGAGACATTGCCAATCGGGTCATCTCGGGGGAATTATTTAGTCAGGATAGTATTGCAATTTTAGATACTATAAAGTATTATACTAAAAAAAATAAAAGGATCGTATACGGTGGTGGCGGAATTACACCAGATTTATTTGTTCCAGTTGATTCTTTAGAACTCAACCGAAATTTTCTGAAACTACGGGAACATATTCCTCAATTTATATACCGTCAACTGGAAAATCAAACCGATGATAGATTTAAAGATTATTCGATCAATGCCTGGATAAAATCTTATCGGGTCACCGATCAAATGATGGAAGACTTAGCCAATTATGCTAGAAATAAAGGGGTAGCGATAAGTGATGAAGAATTGTCAGAAGTTACTCCTTTGATTAAAACCGCATTGAAAGCGAGAATTGCCCGTCAGTATTATGGCGCAGAAGGTAGCTTTAAAGTAATCAATCAAGCGGATGAAATCGTTAAAACAGCGATTAAAGCGCTCAAGGAAAAAGAACCAGTTGCTTTGGAATAAACAGCTATTTAGTGCCTCATCCCGTAAATCCATACCAATCTATGCTTGTTATTTACTTACGGGATGAGGCACTAGTCATTTGCTATTACCTCTTTTCATTCGCCAGGACCAGCGTTTCTCCAGCCCTCAGTGTAATTCCCTCCAGGCTGTTTTCTTCATTACCCAAATTAACCAGACCCCGAAATTTTGCCCCCTCCTTATTTTTAAAATCAATAACACAGGTTTCATCATTTGCAAAAACAACCTTGGTAACTTTGGCTGATTTCCACCCTTCTACCAGTTGCCACTCACTCCAGCTTTCAGATGATAGACTTTCTGGCGCGTCAGAAATTACAACGATATCCGAAAACAATGCATTGATAAATAAAATAGTGTGTTGCTGAGTTTCTGTCAGTACCTTTGAAGGAGTGAGCGTTATCAGGTTGGCGGCAATGCCGTATTCAGCATTGTTATTTCGTTGAATAATATTTTTCAACTGAATCCT